>JACCDN011147677.1_pt1 | contig 191734 bp, 168 predicted proteins | sample 7441691 | NCBI WGS metagenome assembly JACCDN01 (sample SAMN15323439, study PRJNA562643) | freshwater metagenome | isolation source: river surface water | place: USA:Blue River Watershed | collected 2017-08-16 | reverse complement strand
TGAACCTGAGACCCTCTGATTAACAGTCAGATGCTCTAACCAACTGAGCTAAGGAGGAGTGTTCCCTTTTACGGGACGCAAAAATAATGAAATTTACCAAAGAACAAAAGTTTAAAAGAAAGAATTAGGTTTAAATCCGATAAAAATACCCTCAGAGCGCAGTTCTACAGGATAGGTTTTTAAAAAATAGCCTTCTCCACTGGTATTTCGACCATTTTTCATGTCAAAACTATACCTATGTAAGGGACAAACCACTTGACCAAGGGGATTGATATAACCTTGAGCCATTCGACCACTAGCATGAGGGCATTTTTGTGCAAAAGCATAATAGCCTTCCTTCCATTTAGCTAATGTAATTTTTTTACCATCTATATCAATATCTAATAATTGATTTTCTGGCCAATCTAAACTTAATGGTGCGTCCGTAACTAAAATCCACTGAATGTTATTATCTGACATGCTTAAAAGAATACAGTCTTGTAAGGATATTTAACTTGGTACATATCTCTTACTTTATGCAAAATAATTGTTCTTAATTCTTCAATATTTTGTTTTTCAATTGCGGATACGAAAACACAATTATTGTTTGTGACATTAATCCATCTTTCTTTTAAATCTCTTTCAATATCCTGTTTCACTTCGTCAGATATCCATTGATCAAAATATTTTACACGGTACAAATCCATTTTATTAAAAATAGTGACAACTGGTTTATCAAATGCTTTTAGTTCTTGTAATGTTTTATTGACTACATCAATTTGATCTTCATATTTTTCATGAGAAATATCAACCACATGCAATAATACATCCGCTTCCCTAACTTCATCTAGCGTACTTTTAAAACTCTCCACCAAATGATGTGGTAACTTACGAATGAAACCAACCGTATCACTTAATAAAAATGGCGTATTTTCAAAAACAACTTTTCTTGTAGTAGTATCTAATGTGGCGAATAATTTATTCTCTGCAAACACTTCGCTTTTACTTAATAAATTCATGATCGTGCTTTTGCCCACATTCGTGTAACCCACAAGAGCCACACGTATAAACTCACCTCTGTCCTTACGCTGAGTGAATGCTTGCTTGTCTATCTCTTGTAAACGCTTACGTAGTAAAGCAATTTTATCTTTTACAATACGACGGTCTGTTTCAATTTCAGTTTCACCCGGACCCCTTGAGCCAATACCTGCACCTTGTCTTTCCAAATGCGACCACATCCCTTTTAATCTAGGTAAAATGTATTGGTATTGTGCTAGTTCTACTTGTACTTTCGCTTGTGCTGTTCTTGCACGTCGTGCAAAAATATCTAAGATCAAATCGCTTCGATCTATCGTTCTCGCTTTCACTTCTTTTTCAATATTCTGAATTTGCGAGCCAGTTAATTCATCATCAAAAATTACCACGTCAATATCCTTTGCGGCAACATATTGCTTAATCTCCTCCAGCTTACCCTTGCCGACAAATGTTTTACTATCCGGATGTTGAAGTCTTTGTTTGAAAATTTTAATTGCGATCGCCCCTGCCGTTTCAGCTAAAAAAGCCAATTCTGCTAAATATTCATCTACCTGTTCTTCAGTCTGGTCTTTTTGAATCACGCCAACTAATACCGCTTTCTCTTCTTCTTTTATAATTTGCTTCTTCTCTATCAAAATGAATCTTAATTTTTACAAAGATAACTTAATCCCCTTCTTAGAATAAAAAAACCCTCCTTCAAACTAAAGGAGGGCTATAAATAGTTTTGGAGGAGGCTATAATCCGCTGATGCTTAAGCCAACGGATAGTCTATTAAATGATGGCCCAAAGCCGTCACGAATCACTGGCGTTAAAGTATAAGCAGCATTTAAAGAGATGATGCCATATCCAGCTCTTGCTGTCAAACTAACATCGTTCGAAGTGAACAATCTTTTATTACTAACTTTTTGAACGTATTTATTACCAAAAATTGAGTTGCCTGTATATGTTTGAAAATCTTTCATTTTAGTGTAGCCTTTAAATAATATGCCAACTTTTACGCCCACTGCAAGTTTCCAAGACTTGCCAGGATTGGCAGGATTTGAATAATACCTGATTTCTGCAGGCACTTGTAAAGCGACTGTTGCTACTTTTTGTTTATCGTAACGGTTCGATAGCGAATCTAAAGTTCTAAAACGTATATTATTTGCTGATTGAGATAAATCTGCCAGTGTTCCTTTTTTTATATATTGATTATTTGTTCCAATACCAACACCATATGCAACACTGAATTTATTATTTGTTTTAAAAGGCTTGTCCATCATAAAATAGATGTTAAAATGACGTCCCATGCCAGATGTCTTCACACTATCAGGTGCACCCACCCAAGTATCTGTACCAAATTGTATCATTAAATGGTCTGCAGGACGGCTTGATAAATCAACCATTTTCTTTTCTGTAGCACTTGTTTGTGCTTGGGCTAAACCACTGAATAACAAAATAGTAAGGAGGGATAATATTACTTTCTTCATTCGGCAAAAATAATCGAAAAAAAGGGTAGAACACTTTAAAAAAGGTTAAAATATCGTATTTTTGCCGCCTACATCGAAAGATGCGGGCCTATAGCTCAGTTGGTTAGAGCACCTGACTCATAATCAGGGGGTCCCAGGATCATGCCCTGGTGGGCCCACTGCCGAAAGGCAACATTATCAAGGGTTTATGCTGTTAAAAGCATAAACCCTTTTTGTTTGGGGTAATTCTCTGCCATGTTCCTGCCAGGTTTTGGGATTTTATGGTGTAAACAGTGGTGAATTTTTTACCATGTACATTCCGCTTCTGTTTCTACATTCCAAAAGGTTCCAGTTTTAAAATCACTTGTGATAAATTGAAATATTTTTTGAGCAGATTCTTCAGATGATAATCGTCCATGTATATTACTCTTTGCAATATTAGTTCTCACCCAACCCGGATGCACAGAAGCAACAAGTTGTTTACCCACCAGTCTATTACTTAAAATTTTGGTGTACATATTGAGTGCAGCCTTGGACATTCTATATGCAACTGAATCACTTTTCTCGCAAACATCAATTGAACCCATCTTAGAAGATATATTAATTATTTTACCTCCAACATTCATGTACTGCAGCATTTGTTCGGTAAAAAATGTAGTTCCTGTCACATTAACATCAAAAGTTTTCTTGAAAGAAATTTCTTCAGGCAATTCAAAATCTAAATCAGGACCGATACCTGCATTATTAATTAAGATGTCAACTTTTATATTTTCAATTTGTATGTTTTTTTCAAATGCAGCAATTGAATCCGAATTTGATAAGTCTAATGAAAAAGATTTGTAATTATTTTCATTAATATTATCAATACCTGTTGTATTAGTGCCAATAACACTATAACCGCTAATTAGTAATAATTTAGTTAATGCATGTCCAATACCTTGGCTTGTTCCTGTTATCAAAACCAACTTACTCATTTTGTAATTCTAATTTTTATAAATATTGTTTTTGAAAGATATAAATTACTGCTTCTTTATATTCTTAATCTCTTTCAAATCTGCAATATCCTGGCTTCTGCCTGAAGCAGTTTTGTTCTCTATAAATTCTTTTAAACCTATATACTTTACTTCAATCCCATTTACATCTACAAGTAATTTATTTGGGAAAGCATCTTCAAATTTCACACCATCAATAGTGTTCAGAATGTCAATTCTAAGTGGTGGATATCCTATTTGTGTAACATAACCCTCTTGCATAAAATCAGATTTTGTTAATCCTAAACTTGCCAATCCGAATTCCTTTATTGCCATTACTAATTTTTCAGCATTCGCTTCTGAACGATTAATCCAAATATCTAAATCGCCTGTATGTCTTGGTTTACCATGAAATGCTAATGCGTATCCACCAACCACCATATAATCAACTTGGTGTTTATTAAGGAGTTTAACAAAGTCTTCAAAATCTTGGGCTAAAGTCATGCTTTCAGTTTTCTTCTTACTACATGCGTTTTATCCATTCTGGTAGTTTTAAGATCTACTGTTTGTGATATTAAAAATGTCACAGCTTCAAGCCTTTTTACCAAAGGTTGTGCTAACCAATAATTTAAATCATTCATTTTTTCATCCAATGACTTAAGTGGAGCTTTATGTAAAACTGGTGCAATATTCATATTCAGAATTGACTACAAAGTTACTTAAAATAAGGCGTTTTTAGATTCTAAATCCCGGTCAGGTTCCGTGCCAAGTTTTCACAAAAAACGTGCTAAATGGGTGAAAAAAAGGAATATAAAACTATTTCAATCTTGTATCGTATTGATTATCAACTAAAGAAAAAGTATACCATACCGCTATAAACCATCATGAGAAATGTAGGTTCTCCCTAAATTTCATGATGGGCACACAAAATGAAGCATAAATTCTTCTCTTTTTTATATCGATGAATAATCGGTAAAGCTTTATCTCAATGATGGATTGAATTGTATTTGTGTTATTTTATATAGTTCACAAGCCAGTGTTTTGTATCTTCAACATTACAATCTAAATATGACACAAGAACATTACGATGTAGCAATAATTGGTGCAGGACCAAGTGGATGTGCTGCCGCTTTAACATTAAGAAAAAGTGGCTTAAGGGTTGTTTTGATAGACAAGTCGTCTTTCCCACGTGATAAAATTTGTGGTGATGCAATACCTATTAAGGCATTTAAGGGCATGGATTATATTGATGAACAGTGGGGATTGAACTTACGGAACATGCAATTAGGTTCAAAAGTAATATCAGCAGCTTTATTTACACCCAAAAGCTCAAAAATTATAAGAACTTGGTCTGCACAAGCATTAAATGTAAGGAGAGTAGATTTTGATGATTTTTTATTAAATCTTGTAAAATCAGAAACTGATACAATTGTACTTGAAAATAAGCGTCTTAAAAATATTTCGGTGAATAAAGATTATGCTGAATGTATTTTATCTGATGATTTCAAGTTTAGAGCAAACATTATACTTGGATGCGATGGTGCTAATTCATTTGTAGTTAGAAATTTAGCCAGTTTTGAATTAAGAGGGAAACATGTAATAACTGCAGTTAGAGCATATGTAAATGGAATAAGTGATTTAGAAGAAGGCGTTAATGAAGTACATCTATTTAAAGAATTTCCAACTGGTTATTTTTGGATATTTCCATTAACAAACGGTTGGGCGAATGTTGGCTTTGGACATTTTTCTGAAAAAAACGATCACCTTAACCAAAGAGCCATCATGCAACAAATAATTGACGAATCCCCAAATATAAAAAAGAGATTTACAAATGCAATATTTCAAGATGGAATAAAAGGTTTTGCGCTACCTCTTGGAACAGAAAAAAAGAAGATTTCTGGTGAAAGATTTATGTTATGTGGTGATGCAGCTACTTTGATAGACCCTGTTGGTGGTAATGGAATAGATAATGCAATTTGGAGTGGAATTTATGCTGCAGAACAAACAATAAACTGTTATCGACATGGAAATTTTTCATCAACATTTATGAAAGCTTATGATAAGCGGATTTATCAAACATTAGGGCCAGATTTAAGCAGAAACACTAAAATTATGCGTTTAGTAAACAGATTCCCTTGGTTATTGAATTATGTAGAGTTTGAATTTATAATTGAATATATAAAAAAGTTTATCCGTAAGTTTTCAAAAACTTCTTTATAGATACAGCTCTATTTTATTTAAGCAAGTCATCCCCCCAAAAAACCAAAATAAATTAGGGTAAGTTTTGGTCAGTTTAATTCCAGGTATTACGTTTTTTGAGTTATAAAGAGGATGAATGAAAATGTTTTTCGAGTTAATTGTTACTTTACATTAAAATTTATATCAGATAAAACAATGCTTATGAAAAGAAATTTAACTTTACTAGTTTTCATACTATCGATTAATTGTATTTATGCACAAAGCCCTGAGCAAAATTTAAAATCACTTGGCATTATTCTTCCACCAACAAGTGCCCCTATTGCAAACTATGTAAAATATGTTCGAACTGGTAATTTAATTTATTTTTCAGGTACTGGACCAAGCAAATCTGATGGTAGCTTAATAAAAGGGAAGTTAGGTAAAGACTTAAATATAGAGGAAGGTGTTGAAGCAGCGAGAATTACAGGAATCAATTTAATTGCAAGTATAAAGAATGCAGTTGGGGATCTGAGTAAAGTAAAAAAAATTGTAAAAGTTTTGGGGATGGTGAATTGTACTGAAAATTTTGTAGACCAACCAAAAGTAATCAACGGCTTTTCTGATTTGATGGTAAGCGTATTTGGTGAAAAAGGGAAACATGCGAGGTCTGCTGTAGGTATGAATTCCCTGCCAATGAATATGGCTGTAGAAATTGAAATGATTATAGAAGTAGAAGACGACTTATGAAATAAGGAAAATTAAGGCTATCAGATAATTTAATACATTTTCACCCGTATCTATATGACTAATTTGAACAATAAAGAATTAAAATCATGAAAATAATAAAGTTAATTATGGCATCTGCCATTTTATTATTTGCATTTAACCTAAATGCACAAACAAACTCAACTATTTCTAAGGTACTCAATTCATACATTGCATTAAAAGATGCCCTTGTTAAAACTGATGGCGCTTCAGCTTCTTCATTAGCAAAAGATTTACTTACATCTATTGATGCATTAAACATGAATGAGTTAGACACAACTACTCATACTGAATGGATAAAATTACTTAAAGAGTTAAAAGAAGACAATTAATTATTGGCGTTGCTTATGTTTTACCTATGCTGGTCACATTTCAAACAGAAATTTATCAAGATGGAAATCTAAGACTTCAATTAATGCGTGAAGACATTCCGTTTTCAAAAAGAATGCGCGGTGATTTTATGGTTAATACTGATAAGGAGTTTATGATTGGTGCCAGGTATATTTTAAAGAAAAATATGGGTATCAGAACCCATTACGATAGTGACATGGGTTTTGGTGCAGGAATTTATTTAAATTATTAAAACATAATTATGAAAAAGCTATTATTCAGTTTAATTACGCTATTAGTATTTAGTACAGCAAATGCACAAGACAGTGCAGGTAAAAAATTAGTATTTAACCCTAAAAATCCAACTTACGAAGTTGACGCAACTTGTGGCACTTGTATGTTCAACATGGAAGGCAAAGGCTGTCATTTAGCAGTTAAATTTAAAGGTAAAAACTACTTTGTAGACGGGACTGGCATTGATGACCATGGAGATGCACATGATAGTGCAGGATTTTGTAACGCCATTAAAAAAGCAAAAGTACAAGGATCAATTGTTGGAGATAGATTCCTTGTAACCTATTTTGAATTGATTAAACCAAAGCATTAAAAAATATCACCTATTATTGAATGAGGTTAATTAAAAGGGTATACAATATAAATGTTGTATACCCTTTTAATTAAGTATATAAATCTTATATTTGAGTTGCCCCCAAAGGATAGTTTAAATTTTTAAACTATGAAATATTCAATTCTAGATTTGGGTAAAACGCTTTCTTATAATTTAAAAAAGAAGCGTATTGTAACGATCCTCTCTGTTTTATTGACTTTAACTCAGTTATCAGTTAACGGACAATACCAAACTAGTATTAAGCTAACGAAGTATAATTTTAATTTAGTAGATAGTATTCCAAAGGAATATAAAACCATTTCAAGATTAAGTAAAAATTTACTTCAGTCTGTATGCGGTATTGTTTTATATACGGTTGACAATGTGGAACATTTAGTGGTAATTCCTGCGGATGATTCTATACCTGGCCCCTCTTTACATTTTATTAAAAAAAATAATAAATGGACTTATGAATCTTACTATAAAGACGTGTTACTAGATGGTGTTAGAAATTATTCATTTATGGATAATAAAGGTACTATTGCATTTGCTCAACATGGCACTGAGGCAATTCAGCCTTGGCCATTAGGTGATATCATTGTTATGAAAACAATAGGTGACAAATTAAAATGGCAAAAACTTTCTAAGAATAAAGCTTTCTTCCACTCTGTAGCAACAGGAGATATGAACAATGATGGATTGATGGATGTAGTGGGTATGCATATGGGAACTGACCAAAAAGGCTGGTGGGGTGTAGATGGATTTATTCCTTTTACTCAAAAATCTGATGAAACATTTGATGAAAATCAAGATATTATTTCTAACGCTGATTTAGATGGAACTTGGAAAGGGAACCATCAACAAGGAGCAATAATTTTAGCAGATGTAATTGGAGATAAAAGACCTGAATTAATTAAAGCCGACTATGGACAAAATCCTAATCCTCAATTTGCTTCTTTAAGATATAGTATCGCAATATATAAATTCAACCCGGCTATTAGTAAATATCAATTTTTAAAAGAAAATAAAGAACTAGGTGTATTTAAAATTCCAGAACAAGGAGCAACTTCTATCAAGGCAGCAGATTTTAATAAAGATGGGTTTGTGGACTTAGCAATTGCAAGTGAAGGGAAAACTGCTTCAGGTAAACCAGGTGGTTATATCCAAATTTGGGAAAATGATGGTAGTGCAAATTTTAATCCAATTCAAGCCATTGAATGTATTGAAGATTCATTTAGTTTTAGAGAATTTGAAGTGGCAGATTTGAATAATGATGGCTGGCAAGACATTATTATGCATGGGAAAGAACATCATTTAATTATTGGTAAAAATAATAGGACTTTATTAAACAAAGCCATATGGATGAATAATAAAGGCAAATTAGTAGCATTACAAAATGAAATTGAAATTAGTAAAAACACCACGCCGGACGGAAATTTATGGAACATGGGTTCGATCAAAGGATTTTTACTAAACGGAAAATTAACTTTTGTTGGATTTGAAAAAAATTGTACGACTAATAATTGTAATGATACATCTACCTCTGCATTTAATCTCTATGAAGCATCTATAACTTTTTGTAATAATTTAGTTAAACCAGCATTTAATACAAATAATTTTTCATTTTGTGAAGGTGATAGTCTTAAAATAAATATTACTAATGTAAATAAAGGTGATACGATTAAATGGTATTTTGACACAAAGTCAGATCTAACTAATGTAGTAAACAAATCCTTTACAGACAATAGTAAATTATTTGTAACTAGGACTGATAGTGTAGGATGTACAATTTCTTCGGACACAGTAACTTTAATTAAGTATTCAATTCCATCTACTCCCTCTATAAATAGGGACACAGCAAATAATTTAATTTCAAGTGCCACCATCGGAAATTTATGGTTTAAAGACGGTGTACAAATTACGGATACCACTCAAAAATTTAAACCAAGTACAGTAAGTTCCTATGCAGTAATGACGACTCAAAATGGATGTAAAAGCAAATTAAGCAGTCCTTACTATTATTTAGTGACTGATATAGTAAAATTAAGCACCGAGGAATTTATTAAACTGGCGCCTAACCCCTTTATTAGACAAATAAATCTTGACTTTGTACTTAAAAGATATAATCGATTAAATATGGAAGTTTTTGATATTGCTACTGGAGCTAAGGTTTCAAGTCAATTGAATATTACTGCTGGATCAAGTATAATTTTAGATCAAATACCTACTGGTACTTATATGATTAGATTGAGCTCAAATGACAATAAAATTGTACATCAATTTAAAGTAATAAAAATTTAGCATCATGGCATTAAACCATTTTATTCCACTGCCTTTTCTAAATCATGTATAATAAACTTTGACATCTGTAAAAATGCATAAGTAGCTTTTGGTGCTGTGACTGAATTGGTCATGTATTTACCTAAAACCGAAGGCACTACCTGCCAACTAACACCAAATTTATCTTTTATCCAGCCACATCTACCTGGCTTTCCTCCATCTGCTAATAGATTCCAGTAATAGTCAATTTCTTCTTGTGTATCTACTGTAATAACAAAAGAAATACCTTCGTTAAAACTAAATTCATGATTCGCAGAACTGTCCATTGCACCAAATGGCAAATCATTTAATTCAAATTGTGCATACTTAATATAACCTGTTATATCTGGCTCACCTTCTTCATATTTACTAATTTGTATTACTTTACTTTTTTCAAACATGCTTGTATAAAATTCAATTGCTTCTGCAGCTTTACCACAATTTTTACCAGTGAACATAAAGCTAGGCATAACCTTACAACTACTTTCATGCTCAAGCATCAATTGCCAGTTAACGCCAAACTGATCTGCACACCATCCATATTGAGCACTCCATGGATATTTTCCCAGCGGCATTAATGTATTTCCTCCTTGTATTAATTTACCCCAAATGTCTTCTATTTCAGATTGACTTGATGCACTAATAAAAAAAGAGATAGATGGATTTATAGGAAAGTCAGGGCCGCCATTTAAATGCATAAATCTTCTGCCAAATAAATTATAGTTAACAGCGAGAGGATTTTCAGAAACCAACTCTACCTCTCCAAAAACATCCTTATAAAACAAAAAAGCCTCTTTTGCTTTTCCATCAAACCATAAACATGTAGTTAAACGCTGTGTCATCTTAGCAATATTTTGTCATAAAGATAATTCAAGATTAATTTCTAATTTAAAACGATTTTGAATGTCTTTTAAAGTCCTGTTAATAATTAGATTTATTAGGCTAAATTATGATTCTATTGTAATTTCGTAACGAATATGCAAAAGATGAAAACAGATGTAAAAATACTTAAAACGATCAATTTTCGTTTTTTTGGGCTGCTATGCATCACTTTTCTATTACAACATCTTTCATTTGCTACTTTACAAAATACATTTGGATTTGCAAATCTAAACTCAAACATTACTCAAAATAGTTATTTTGAAAAAGGAAGTGCACATCATCATGATAGTGAGATAGACCTTTTCATTGAAGTTGAATCCGAGGATGAAGATGAAGTGCACAATGAACATGTTAATTGTAAAGGATACTTTTGCAGCAATTCAACTTTTAATGCATTTCAATATGCAGGTGCTATAAATACACTTTATCTAAGATTGGTCCTAATCAATCAACATAAAGTTGAACTGCCCTTTTTTGTACTCTACCATTCTTGGAAAAGCCACTTAGCTTAATCTTGTTTTAAATTAACGCAGTATTAATGCGTCAATGCTTACAGGCAACTACATGCCTGTACTTTTCTATTCTTGTATTAATCAACCAGTCAAAATAAATTTAATGAGACGACTCTTAATTACTGCCATTGGGGCAATCATCCTGTTTTTTTCATCTTGTTCACAACATGAAACTGAAAAAGAAAAAGAAACAACATTTATGGTAACAAGTCCAATTCAAACAGATACCACCATTTTTAAGGAATACGTAGCGCAAATTCATTCAGCAAGTCATATTGAACTTAGATCACAGGAGAAGGGCTATTTACAAAAGATATTTGTAGACGAAGGACAGTTCGTAAAAAAAGGTCAATTGATGTTTAAACTTATGCCTGCGATCTTCGAAGCTGAGGTCGGAAAGGCTAAAGCTGAGCTCAATTTTGCAGAAATTGAATTCAAAAATACCAAGGGATTAGCTGACAATAATGTCGTTTCTAAAAGCGAATTGTCAATGGCTAAAGCAAAGCTTGACAAGGCTAAAGCGGAATTACAACTTGCACAAGCACATCTTGCTTTCACTGAAATTCGCGCACCCTTTGACGGGATTATGGATAAATTCCATACACGTCTTGGAAGCTTAGTTGATGAAGGTGAATTACTTACAAGCCTTTCTGATAATAGTAAAATGTGGGTATATTTTAATGTGGCAGAAGCCGAGTACCTGGATTATATCAAAAAGGTGAAGTCAAACGAAAAACAAAAAGTGTTATTAAAAATGGCCAATAAGGAACTATTCGAAACAAATGGCTATGTAGAAACAATCGAGGCAGATTTTAATAATGAAACAGGAAATATTGCTTTTAGAGCCGCTTTCCAAAATCCAAAAGGCATTCTTCGTCATGGTGAAACCGGTAATATCATGATGCCAATACAATTAAAAAACGCCATTATTATTCCGCAAAAATCAACCTTTGATGTGCTTGATAAAAAATACGTATATATAGTTGATGAAAAAGGCGTGATTACTTCAAGTCAAATTACAATTGCGCAAGAAGTTCCACATCTATATGTGGTTGCATCTGGATTAAAGCCAACCGACAAAATTCTCTTAGAAGGATTAGGCAAGGTAAAAAATAACGAAAAGATTAAGTACAATTTTGTTTCACTTGAAAAAGAATTGGCAGGAATCAAAAACATTCACGCCGAGTAAGGGCACCTAAATCAAGCAAACATGTTTAACAATTTTATAAAAAGGCCTGTATTAGCCATTGCTATATCTTTAGCAATTGTTTTTACAGGTATCATTGCAATCACCAAATCTCCGATTGCACAATTTCCAGAAATTGCTCCTCCTAGAGTAAATATTTTTATTGAATTTCCCGGATCAAATGCGGACGTATTGGTAAAATCTACCCTGACCATTTTAGAGCGAGCCATCAATGGTGTGCAGGGCATGCAATACATGCTTTCTGATGCTACAAGTGCAAGTGAAGCAAGTATTGAAGTTATTTTTGAACCAGGAACAGATCCAACACTTGCCGCAGTAAGGGTTAAATCTAGGGTAGATCAGGTGATGACAAACCTCCCACCACTGGTTCAACGTGAAGGTGTGATTATTTCTCCATTGCAGCCAAGTATGTTGATGTACCTCAATCTTTACAGTAAAGACAACAGTGTAGATGAGAAATTTTTATTCAACTACGCCAACACTTTTATCCTTCCGGAACTGCAACGTATTAAAGGGATGGGATTTGCCCAAGCAATTGGAAGTCGTTCTTTTGCTATTCGTATTTGGCTAAATCCTGAACGCATGAGGGCTTATAATATCTCTGCAAAAGAGGTATTAAAGTCAATAGACGAACAAAGTGTTTTAGCTAGACCAGGTCGTGTCGGATTAAGTTCGGGAAAAACAGCCCAATCACAGGAATATGTATTTACATATAAGGGTTGGTATAATACGCCTGAACAATACGACAATATCGTAGTGAGAGCAAATTCAGATGGCGAGATTTTAAAACTTAAAGATGTAGCAAAAGTTGAAGTTGGTTCTGAGTTTGTAGATATTTATTCTAATAAAGACGGACATCCATCTGCCTCACTAGTATTAAAACAGAATCCCGGAAGTAATGCAAGAATTGTTATTGATGATGTGAAAGAAAAACTTAATGAATTAAAAAAAGACTTCCCACCAGGAGTTGATTATGAAATCAATTATGATGTATCGAAATTTGTAGACGCGTCTATCGAAAAAGTATTACACACATTGGTTGAAGCTTTCTTGCTTGTTGCTTTTGTTGTGTTTGTCTTTTTAGGTGACTGGCGTTCTACTATCATTCCAATTCTGGCAGTGCCGGTTTCATTGATTGGTGCATTTGTAATTATGAACGCCTTTGGTATCAGCATCAACCTCATTACCTTATTTGCTTTGGTACTCGCCATTGGTGTGGTCGTCGATGATGCCATTGTGGTGGTCGAAGCAGTGCACGTAAAAATGGAGGAAGAAAATATATCTGCATATGCAGCAGTTCAAAAAGTAGTAAAAGAAATTAGTGGCGCCATTATTGCCATCACTTTAGTAATGGCTTCTGTATTTATTCCCGTAACTTTTATGACCGGCCCAGTAGGTGTACTTTATCGTCAGTTCTCTCTTACAATGTCCAGCGCCATTATCATTTCTGGATTTGTTGCCTTAACACTTACGCCAGTTTTATGCGCTATATTACTTAAAAATACACATGGTCAACCAAAGAAAAAATCACCAGTAAATCTTTTCTTAAACTGGTTCAATAAAACTTTCGACCGTGCTACAGGTAAATATGAAAAATATCTGAGTTTAATTGTCAATAGAAAAACATTGACCTTTGGAATTTTAATTGTGTTTGGATTTGGCATCATGGGCGTGAATAAAGTACTTCCTGCTGGATTCATTCCGAATGAAGACCAGGGACAAATTTATGCGATTATTCAGACGCCTCCTGGTACTACTTTAGAGCGTACTAATGAAATTTCAAGAAAACTTCAATTGATAGCAAAAGAAATAGAGGGCGTGTCTTCTGTTACTTCCCTTGCTGGTTATGAAATTCTAACAGAAGGTCGTGGTTCAAACGCTGGCACTTGCTTAATTAATTTGAAAGATTGGTCAGAAAGAAAACACTCTGTAAAAGAAGTAATTCATGAGCTAGAAGAAAAATCTATTGACCTTCCAGCAAACATCGAATACTTTGAACCTCCAGCAGTACCTGGTTATGGAACATCAGATGGTTTCTCATTACGTTTGTTGGATAAAGGAAGTGATGTAGATTATCAAGAATTTGACAGGGTTAACGCTGAATTTATGGATGAGTTAAAAAAACGAAAAGAGCTCAGTGGATTATTTGCATTTTATTCTGCAAAATATCCGCAATATGAGATTTTTATTGATAATAATTTAGCCATGCAAAAAGGTGTTTCAGTGGGCGAAGCAATGGAAAACTTAAACATCATGATAGGAAGTACTTATGAGCAAGGTTTCATTCGCTTTAACAATTACTATAAGGTTTATACACAAGCCTCGCCAGAATTCAGAAAACAACCATCAGACATTTTAAACATGTACATAAAAAATGAGCATGGAGAAATGGTTCCTTATTCTGCATTTATGAGCATAAAAAAAACGCAGGGGCCAAATGAGATCTCTAGATACAATCTATATATCTCATCATTAATCAATGGTGTGCCTGCAAAAGGCTATTCTTCTGGTGATGCCATCGAGGCTATTAAAGAAGTGGCTAAGACATCTTTACCTAGAGGGTATGATATTGCATGGGAAGGTATCTCTTATGATGAATCAAGAAGAGGCAACGAGGCACTCTATATTTTCTTAGTGGTGATCTTTTTTGTGTACCTCATCTTATCAGCACAATACGAAAGCTTCATTTTGCCGATGGCTGTGTTACTTTCGATTTTCCCTGGCATTTTTGGATCCTTCTTCTTACTAAAAACTATGAACTTGTCTAATGACGTGTATGCACAGATTGGGCTGATCATGCTTGTAGGATTACTAGGAAAGAATGCAGTGCTGATTGTAGAGTTTGCAGTACAAAAACACAATCAAGGTGCAACTGCATTAGAAGCTGCTATCGCAGGTGCAAAAGCTCGTTTCCGTCCAATCCTGATGACTTCATTTGCATTCATTGCTGGCTTGATTCCACTTGTATTAGCAAAAGGTCCTGGCGCAGTTGGAAATCATACGATCGGTGCTTCTGCACTTGGTGGAATGTTGTTCGGAACTGTTTTTGGTGTCATTGTCGTTCCTGGGCTTTATTACATTTTCGCAAAACTTCAGGAGGGCAGATCGCTTATCAAAGGCGAAGATGTAAATCCATTAACAGAGGATTTTGTAGAAAATAGAGAAGATTCCGCCCTGACTAAACAGATTAAAAACATCATTAAAAGAATAAGGAGGCATAAAAATGAAATTTAAATATATACTCTTGTTGGCTATTGTTGGCTTTACTGCATGTAAAATACCTACACTCATTACCAAAAAAGAAGACAAAACAGTTCCTGCATATTATAATGCAGATCAAGACTCAGCCAATATTGCATCCTTAAAATGGCGTCAGTACTTTACAGACCCTTTATTAATTTCCCTCATTGATTCAGCCTTAAAAAACAATCAGGAATTGAATATTGCACTTCGTGAAATAGAAATTGACAAAAATGAAATTCAAGCACGACACGGAGAATATTTGCCTTTTGTATCCATTAGTGGTTTAGCTGCACTTGAAAAAACAGGTAGATACACTTTTGATGGAATCTCAGAAGAAGACTTAAATGCCAATCCAGAAAAAGGGCCAAAGCATAATGGTGACTTTAGAGCAGGTGTTTACGCATCTTGGGAATTGGATGTTTGGAAAAAATTAAGGAATGCAAAAAAGTCTGCAGTCATTAAATATTTTTCGACCATAGAGGGAAGAAACTTTATCGTTACAAACATGATTGCAGAAATATCAAGTGCTTACTATGAACTATTAGCCCTTGATAACATGATGTCAATAGTGCAACAGAATATTGAATTGCAGAAAAATGCGCTACAAATGGTTAAGCTAGAAAAAGATGCTGCAAAAGTTTCTCAGCTAGCAGTAAATCGATTTAATGCGCAATTATTACACACCCAAAATCTGCAGTATGACATACAACAGCAAATTGTAGAAACAGAAAACAAAATAAATTTTCTAGCTGGCAGATTCTCACAGCATGTTGCAAGAACAAATACTTCTTTAAATGACATCCCTGTTGAAATGGTACAAACTGGAATTCCAACTCAACTATTGTTAAATCGTCCGGATATTCGACAAGCCGAATTAGCATTAGCCGCCTCTAAATTGGATGTGCAAGTTGCTAGAGCAAATTTTTATCCATCTTTTAGGCTAAGTGCTGGTTCAGGATTTACTGCATTCAATCCTAGCTTTGTATTCAGACCAGCATCATTGCTATATAGTTTTGCAGGAGATGCCGTTGCACCTTTGATCAATAAAAATGGAATTAAAGCGGCTTATAAAAATGCCAATGAAAAACAAATAATCTCGGCCTATCAATATGAACGCATCATTCTGAGTGCTTTTATCGAAGTGGTCAATCATTTATCGCTGATAAATAATTATAAAAATAGTTATGAGACCAAATCTAAAGAAGTGGAAATTCTAAACCAGTCTATAGACATATCTAACAAATTATTTATTTCAACTAAAGCCGACTATATTGAAGTATTGCTAACACAACGTGAAGCATTAGATTCAAGAATAGAATTAATTGAAACTAAATTAAAACAATTAAAAGCAAAAGTCAATATATACCGAGCTTTGGGCGGTGGTTGGAATTAAAAATAAGTTGAATTATTGTACTCAAAAAAGGCCTCTATTTTAGAGGCCTTTTTAATTATGGTCAAACCAAAATGATTACTTAGCAGCAGGTGCTGGAATAGGTAAATCTGAATTAAAAATATCTCTAAAAAAAAGTAATTTTCCATCTACATTTTTCCAAAGCACTAGGTATTTTCCTTTATCAAGTAAGCTACCATCCTTGGCAAAAATTTCAAACTTACCTTCTTCTGTAATATAGTTTTCATCTCCCCAAGCATCTGTTGTTGATAATTTAGCCCCGCCAATACCTGCTAGCAAATCCCTACCGAACTTGCCCACTAAAGCTGCTCTTCCCTCTATAGAAGGAGCATTTGGATTCATCCACTTAGCATCAGTCGTATACATGCTTGCTAATCCAGTTGAGTCGGTCTTGCTTACATATTCTTCAAATTTTGCATTGTTTTCAGCGATTTGTTTTTTTGCATTTTCTAAATCAAATGTAGACTTAGTTTCAACATTGTTTTTGCAGGCGAATAGTGAAGTGGCTACAAAGGCAAATAAAATTGTTTTTTTCATATTAATTAGTTTTAAATGAGTAACAAAATATTGCTATTAAAGGATGACTGTTCATGTTGGAAGTTAAAATATGTTCCATTAAGCTATAATGGAACATATTTCTGCATAACAGCTGGATTATAGTGATTTCATCTAGATATTTTTACAGACTTGAACAATTTTGAACTTATTTGATTGGTTTTTGAACTAATTAAAACGTTCAATATCAAGACATTGCTATTGTTGAAATTAAATTTGTCATCAAACTAAAACAAACTTGAACATGAAAAAAAACATCTTTTTATGCTTTGTACTTATTGCTTTATTTGCTAGTTGTTCGCAACCTGCTAAAAATGAATCTATTGTAGGCGTCTACAATATGGATAAGTCAGTTGTTTCTAATGGAACAACCGAAACTGTTTACCTTGCTTCTGAAGGGAATACACAGTATAAATTATATACCCCTGAAGCGTACTTCTTTATAGCTCAATCAAAGGATTCATCAGTTGGATTTGGTGTTGGAACATACACCTATGCTGATGGGAAAATTATAGAAACTAATATTTTCAATACTAATACCTTAGATACAGCACAAAACGTTAGTTTAGACATCGTTAAAACTGATAAAGGCTATATTCAAACAATTCCTGAAATGATGGTTGGAGGTCAAAAATTAAACCTTAAAGAGGAATATAGTTCAATTGCTTCTGACGGAATATCTGAATTAGATGGTGTTTGGCATCAAGTTAAAAATTTAGAAATTAACGGTCAAGACACGGTTGACAGAACGTACAACGAGTATAAAGTATTCCACGCTGGTCAATTCATGTGGGCTGCAAGATACATTTCTGACACTGCAAACAATAAGTTTGAAAAGATTATTGGCAAAGGTAAGTTTAAACTAAACAAAGAGGCATTAACTGAAGATCTAACTTTTTCTAGTAGAAAAGATATCTTAGGTAAATACAATATCGTTGTAACATTTAATGGAACAGACGAGTTTACACAAAAAACTGCTGATACTTCAGCAAAAGTGGTAGGATTTAAAACCTACAAACGCGTCAACAAATAGTGGATCGAGTTTTAAGTTAGGATGAATAAAAAAAGCCCTGTCAGATTAATTTGCCAGGGCTTTTTCTTATCTTGATACCCATATAATAGCAATCAATTTTATGGCTTTATTTTTCCCTTTGTTCGGTATATTCACATCCTTTATTTTAATCTATTATCTAAGTTCTTTAAATAGATCTAATATTTTCTTAGCACTCTTTTTTTTGTGTTGTAACTTAGTAGTCTTAGTTTATTATGGACTTCATTTTACAAAAGATATATTCTGGGAGGGTGTATGTTTCGTGCACTGGCTACCACTGTCCTATTTATTAGGTCCATTATTATTTTTTTATGTTAAGACAACCTTAGCAGATAACAATAAATTAAAGAAATGGGATTTGTTACATTTGCTACCGGCAGTTCTAACTATAATCAATACCCTCCCATTTACAACCCTGCCATTTGATCAAAAAGCACAAATTGCTAGCGAAATTGTTAATATAACGGAAAATTACACACTTGATTTTTACTTTGCTTCTTTTGAATTTATATTAATATCTAGATCTTTTCACTTATTTATTTATGCCACTTTTTCAATACTTTATTTTTACATACATAAAAAAAGAACTTTAATTAGCTATGGTAAGCTGCCCTCCAACCATGCTATTGTAAAAAAATGGATATACACATTATGTTTCATACAAATTATTATTGCCACTAATAGTATTGGCCACATGACTACATTGTATGAAATGAATTTTTCTTTTTTTGGTATTCCATTTACACAAATTTTTACAGATAAATATTATTTTAGAATTTGTGGTGGTGGATTTTTTATACAAAATATATTTTTATTCCTATTTCCTAAAATTCTTTATGGTAATGTATCTTACACAATTGAAAAAGGAAAAGATAACATCATTGACGAGATTAAGTCAAGTATGCCTAAGAAATTCAGAGAAACTGCAGGTACTCAAGATTTTGAAAATATAATTACAGAATATTTGAATAACAACCCATTCGTTCAAAAAGAATTTTCAATTTCACAAATGTCATTTGATTTAAAAATTCCGGAAAGAACCTTATCGAATTATTTCAATAAAAAAATGGATATCACATTCAGTGAATGGAGAAAAAATTTAAGAATTGATCATGTATGTAAAATGATTGAAGCAGGAGAATCTAAAAACCTTACGATTGAGGCAATTGCTGCTAATGCAGGTTTTGTTTCTAGATCCAAATTCATTGACGCCTTTAAAGAGCGAAAGGGCGTTACCCCTTCCGCTTTTATAAAAGCTATTACTATTAAGGAAGCTTAGCGTGCCATTAAACCCAATTGTCTAAAAAACTCAAGATTGTCCATAAAATCTTGTTCTTCTGTAATTTTTCCATTTACGATAGTTGCAATGGTACAGCCTATTACATCCACTTCCTTGTTTGTTGGTGGTATACCAAAGAAATTTCCAGTATGCTTGCCTTTAAAATTCCAGTATTTAACAAGCTTATCTCCTTGTGCAAAGGAAGTTTTTACCGTAAATTGTCTATTAGAGAAGCCCGCAACATAATTAGCATAATAAGCGATACAATTTGCTTTCCCTTTCGTCTCAGGGACTGTATGCAAAACTGCATTTTCAGCGTAAGCTGTATCTAAAATATTAATTCTTCCTTCATTGATCACCACATCCCAAACGTGGTTGTAATTTTTTATATTTTGGGTTGCCACATCTACTTTTTGTGCGAATACAGAGGTTGTAGATAAAATGAGCAATGTCAGGACTGGAATAAGAGATTGAATTTTCATTAATTATTTTTTGTTGAGCAACTAAATTATTGCCTAACAAGAAAAAATTAAAAATACGATGCACAAAAATTGTTCCTAATAGGGATTAGGGAACATTTTAATTAAGTATCTAATGTTTAAGTGGCTTTTTCTTAATCATCCCTCCCTTCGTATCTTTTACACTATGCATTGCCACAAAAGCGTTTGGGTCAATTCTTTCAATTTCTGTTTTCATTTTATTCATCTCTAGTCTTGTCACTACTGAATATAAAATATTAACATCGGCCATCTCGCCTCTTGAACCAAAACCACGCTCTCCTTTATAAACCGTGATGCCCCTCCCCATTCGGTTGATTATCATTTCTTTAATTTCTATATAGTGTGTAGACACAATTGTCACACCAATATACTCATCAATACCTTCTATTATAAAATCAAGGGTTTTAGAGGCTGCTAGATAAGTAACCATTGAAAACAATGCAATCTCAACTGAGAGAAAATACATAGCTGCAGAAAAAATCAACACATTGATAACAATAATAATATCTCCAATAGTCGTTCCTATTTTTTTGCTTAAATAAATTGCAAGTATTTCAGTCCCATCAATCACCGCACCACCTCTTATTGAAAACCCTATACCAGCTCCTAAAAAAAAGCCTCCAAAAATAGCTACTAAAATATCGTTATTCGTCACATTCGGAAATTCAACATTGGCAACACATAAAGCCAGACCTAATATTGATAAAGAGGTCTTAATGGCAAATTGTTTACCTATAATATGATAACCTAATATGATAAAAGGAATATTAATGACAATCAATAAAATATATAATGGAGTTTCTGTTAAATTTGAAATTAATAAGGAAATGCCCGTAGCACCACCATCAATAAATTGGTTAGATAGTAGAAATCCCTTAAATCCAAAAGCAGCAGAAAAAATACCAATAGTAATCAATAATGCGTCTTTAATATTACTCTTTATGAGTAATATTAAGTCTCTATAACCTTTAGCGTAAGAATAACTAGAAGCGACATGGGTATCCCTTTTTTCTACCAAGCTTGTTTTGTCTAGCAGTTTCTTTAGTAAATTATTCATATTCAAATTTACTAAATAGCAGCTAAATAAGGTTTAAATAAAAAAGTATAAAATAAGCAAATCAAGCTATATTACTTACTTATTATTGATCGTATCAACTTAATAAGTAATGTGACACTAAAAAATAATAATATAGTAATGGCCCAAATGGCTAATGAAGCAAGAAAAAAATCAATTATAAAAGTACGATAACTCATTATTTGATCTGTATCTAAAATGGATAGCAATGAAGTAACAGCACAAGAAAAGAGGTATAATAAAAGTAGTTTCGACTGAACTTTCATGTTTTTTGATTGAAAAATAAGCCACCAGCAATAATTTACGAGTGGCTTATTGAGACGAATTAGAAATTCTTAAAAAAATACAGACTTCTTATACCTGTCCCCCCCCGAGCACAGGTACAAGGCCTGTAATGCTATTACATAAACAGCATAGATCATAATCCAAAGATTAAAATCTTAATCAAAACTAAGTAATGATGTTTGGCTGACAATAGACCATAAGGCCCATATTTTCATTAAATATCTGTATTATTTGCAGCCCATTTTAATAAACTGTTTTTCTCATTAGTGAGGTTCAACTTATGTATAATATTATGACGATGGTTTTTGATAGTTTTTTCTGATACAAATAATGTGGCAGCAATTTCTTTACTACTCATCTGTTTAGAGATTAGTTTTAAAATTTTATATTCTGTCATTGTGAGTGTCTCTAAAATGGCATGCTGCTTCTGTTTACTTTGTATATAATTAAAAGCCATTTGAACTGTTACTTTTACTTGTTCTTCTTTCCATGGCTTGACAATATAATTCAATGGGTTTGCTTCTTGAGCCTCTAAAATTGTAGCAGACTTTGTTACTGCAGTAATAAAAATAATTTCTAAGCCAGCTTTAATTAAATTCGCCGCTTTAGCAAAATCAATGCCAGTTTTGTTGTTTTTAAGATTAATATCACAAATGATTAATTGAGGATCAAAAGAATTAATCAGCTGAATACCTTGCTGAAAATTATCTACTATCTGTGTTATATAGCCTTCTTTAGATAAAAATTCACTTAAATCTAAGGCTTGTAATAGTTCGTCTTCTAATATTAAAATTCTTTTTTCTTTCATATTTTAAATACTAAAAATGATAACGTGGGTTACACCATCTTGATATTTCATATCGTAATTTGCTTCTAATTGTTGGCACATTGTTTGAATCAATTTAAGTCCAAGACTATTTTCCCTAACCTGCTTTAATTCAAAGCCAGGGCCATTATCTTGTATTTTTAAGGTACAATTATTGTTATTAGTTTTTAAACTTATAGTTACTTGAATTGTATTGTCTTCATTTAATGCATGTTTAAATACATTAGAAACAGTTTCATTAATAATTAAACCAAGTAAAATAATTTTTTCTAGTGAAATTGAAACAGGATCAATCTCATAAGCAAAAGATATGGACTGATCTTCTTTTTGAAAAGTGTTACAAAGATGGTCTACTAATTTGTTGGTGTAGGTATTAAAATTGAGTAACTCTATATCGTCTTCAGTATATAAACTTTCGTGAACAATAGCCATAGAGTTGATTCTGTTTTGAATAGAAGTAACAAAATCAATTGTTTTTGGGTCTTCGATTCTTCTTTTTTGAATATTTAACAGACTATATACGTTTTGTAAATTATTTTTAACTCGATGGTGTAATTCTTTAATTAATTGCTCATTGTATTGACTTTTTTGCAGATTTTTTTGCGCATAATTTTCTAATAATTTATTTTTTGCTTCAATTAGTTTTCTACTTTTTTCATTTTGTTTTAGATTTCTGACAACTAAAACGATAATGATAAGAAAAGAAATTAATCCTGCCACTGATAAATATAATTGACCTTCTTGTATACTTGATGCAAGTTTTGTTTCCACTAATTCATTTTGAGTTAAAACAAGCTCTTTTCTTCTTTTTTCAATTTCCATCCTACCTGTCAACAAAGAGGATTGATTTTTTAAAATGCTGGCAAATGCTGCCTCATTATATTGGTTGTATTTTTGAAGGTAAAAAAGCGCTGAATCGGTATGACCTTTAGCTTGATAATATTCAGATTTATATTTAAAATACCTAAGCTCTCCTTTACCAATTGTTCTTCCAGCAATATAAAATGCAACGCTATCTAAACTATTCTTAGCTTTTTGTAATTCTCCAGTTTTAATATAACAAATACTTAATGGAAAATAACTATTCAATCTATATTCTCCTTTACTTAGACTCAAATAGTATAAGAGTAACTTTTTTGCATTGACATAATCACCTCGTTCAATAAAACAGTTGGCCAATAATCCATTAAACCATCCCTTCCAATATAAAAAATCACCCTCTTCTTTTACTTTTTTTTCTGCAATTAATCTAATGAGCTCATCAGTTTCTTTTAACCCAATTCGAAAGTATTTTTCTGCACTATCCAAGGCTTTTACTTCTAAAAACAAGTCTCCTAATCTTACATAATAGGCGAGTCGTTTTTTTGAATAGGCTGCTGGTAGCGGCTCAAATAATTTATAATCATTGATTGCTTCTTCATACAATCCGCATGATGCATATATTTCCCAAAATGTTTTAATAAAACCATTTTCAATTCGCTCATTTCTAATTCTTAAAACCTGGTTCATTTCGTTAAAAAATCGATATTCTTCCTCCAACTTTATTAAAACAAGCTCAAAAAGTTGCCTGTTTAGTTTTTGCTTATTGACATATAAATAATTAAGTACTGGCAGGCCCTCTTTAAAGGCTGATCTAGTATGATAGACGAAGGACAAAGGATAAGCAATTTTCAATCGCATTACATGATCCTTTTTTTGAATTGCTAATTGATATCGTTCTTGAAAAATCTGTTGCCATGCTATAGAAGGAAGCTTATCATAAATCACATTGTGGTGATTAATATTCAAGCTGTCCCAGACATGAATTAATTGCAATGTGCTTCTTGTAGAATAGTCATCTAAATGTCTTGTTAAACCCAGTTGCTTTATTTCAAGTGCATAATTTTCATACAGTTTGGTGCTAATGTCTTGACTCTGAGATGGCGCCGAAAACAAAACTGCAAAGAGCATTAAAAATAAAATAGGCATTTTTGTTTGGAGCATAAGTTAAGTGTTCAAATAGAATCTATATAAGCTTTATGTTTGAAAGTTCAGCAATTCATTTGTTTTTAAAAATAGGGCTTTTTAGTTATTTTTATGAAAAGATTTTATGCCTCTTCATCTATCTTAAATAACTGCAAATGAAAATTCACTTTTGGGTTGCCTTTTTATTCTTTTTATTCAGCCTTAATCCATTAATGGCACAAAATGGTTTTAAGATTATTCCATTAGGAGTTAAAGGTGGACTAGATGAATCCAATTTGTCCTCCTACCTTGTTGCAGCAAAAGGTAGCGATCAGTACATTTGTATAGACGCTGGCACTATATATAAGGGACTGGAATTAGCAGTTCAAAAAAATATATTTTCAGAAACAAACCCTATCATTATTCAACAAAAGCAAATCAAAAGTTATTTGATCTCTCATGCACACCTTGATCATACAGCAGGATTAATCATGAATTCACCCAGTGATCTTCCAAAAAATTTATACGGCCTGCCTTCTGTGCTAGAAGTTTTTAAAAATAAATATTTTACCTGGTCCGCTTGGGCCAACTTCGGTAACGAAGGAGAAGCGCCAATTTTAAAAAAATACACTTATAAAAAATTAATTGAAGGTGTTGAAATACCTTTAGAACATACCAATTTACATGTTACACCATTTGTATTAAGTCATGTAAAACCCTACGAAAGCACTGCCTTCTTAATTAGAAATCAAGATAGCTATTTGTTGTATCTTGGAGACACAGGCGCTGATGTTGTTGAACAAAGTAATCAACTCGATCAACTTTGGAAAAGTATTGCTCCATTAATCCTAAGTAACCAACTCAAGGGTATTTTCATTGAAGTATCATTCGATAATAGCGTTCCTGAGAAAGCGCTTTTTGGTCATTTGACTCCTAAATTACTTATGCGGGAAATGAAGCAGTTAAATAATTATGCGAGAGGTCTTCTAAATACGGTGCCCCTATATGTTACACACTTAAAGCCTTGCAACAATTGTGAAGTAAATATTAAATATCAACTACAAGCTGCAAATGAACAACAATTAAAAATAAACTATCCAGAACAAGCATCTGTAATTGAATTGTACTAATAATTCAATATCTTTAAATGTAAAAAAAAATAAACAATGTCAACAAAAATTACAGTAAACAACAACGGATCATTAAAGATAGAGGGTGAATTCACTATTGTAGATAGAGAAGGAAATACTTATGATTTGGGTGGAAGAACAGTGCTAGGATTATGTAGATGTGGACTTAGTAAGAACAAACCATTTTGCGATGGTGCACATAATGGTCAATTTGAACATCAAGCTACTGCATTCGCTTTGCCTCCCAAAAAAGCTTAGTACTATCAATTCAAACAATAATTTCAAAACATGAACAGAAGAAATTTTTTAAATAGTGCAGGAATTTTAACCATGGCTGGCATGGTCAATACCAAGCAATTGTTCGCGCAATCAGGATTAATAGATAAAGTTGGCTTGGGCTTATTCTCGATACCTAGCATGTTAGATAAAGATTTTAAAGGCGCTTTTGAGATGCTTTCTGAAATAGGTTTTACTGAAATCGAACCATTTGGTCCTTTTCCATTTAGTACCGAAAAAGCTAGAACCACCTGGGATGCAATTACCCCTAATCTAGGTTTTAAAGGCAGTGGTTTTTTTGGCAAGCAGCCATCTGAATTTTTAGCAATAGCCAAAGCAAATGGAATTAGTATTCCAGCAATACACACAGATTTGGACACATTATCTACTAAGATGGGGGCATTAGCAGAAGCCGCAAATCAATTAGGAACTAAATATGTAATATTACCTTCAATTCCAGCAGAAAATAGAAAAAATCTTGACGACTATAAACGCACAGCTGCACTGTTTAATAAAATTGGTACAGAAGCAAAAAAATATGGAATTCATTACGCTTATCATAATCATGGATATGGTTTACAAGTAAGTGATGGAAAAATGCCATTAGATATAATTTTCGATGAGACAGATTCAACATTGGTCTATTTTGAAATGGACTTGTATTGGACTATGGCAGGTGGTGCAAATCCTGTAGACTTATTCAAAAAACATCCCGGCAGGTACAAAATGATGCATGTAAAAGACATGAAAGAACAAAAACGTTTTGCAGGTGACGGTGGCGACCCTAGTCAATGGATTGCCATGTTCCCTTATATGACAAGTGCTGGAGAAGGTGTATTTGATCTTCCAGGTATTTTAAAGACTGCGAAACAAAACGGTGTTGACCATTTTTTTGTAGAACAAGATAGAGTTGAAAATCCATCAGTCGCACTTAAGAAAAGTTTTGATTATTTAAAAACTTTATAAAAACTACATCTAACGAATTTTAAAAAGGGACCTAGTTATAGATCCCTTTTTAATTTATGTATCAAACATTATAATATCTATGCGGCGCCAGCTTTTAATACCGCCACTACTTTTTCCATTTCTGTTACCGTACCAATACTAATTCTCAGCCAACTGCTATTTTGTTCGAAAGGTCTTGCACCCATTATATTATGTTCCAACAAAAGCGCTGGTATATTTTTTTTATACGTTGCAGTATCAAAATACACAAAACTGGTATAGGATTTAATATGTTCAATACCAAGGTCCTCAAACCCTTTGTATAAAACTGCTTTTGCTTTGATATTTTCTTTCTTACAATAATCAACAAATGCTTTATCCTTGATTGCAGCCAATGCACCTTGCATGGATACCGCAGAGGGTCCTGCATTGGCCCATGCTTGAAACTCATTTAATTGCTTTATCGTAGCCGGATGTGCCAACACATAGCCTACTCTTGCTCCAGCCATTCCAAAAGTTTTAGAAAACGTCTTTGCAATGACTAAATTAGGATAAGTGTCTATTAAATTAGACATAGATGGGGTGTCGTAATAATCTGTATATGCTTCATCTAATAATACAATTGTTGAACTTGCCACTTTTTTAATAAAACTTTCTAATTCAGCTTGCGGACTAACCGTTCCTGTAGGATTATTGGGATTACATAAATACACCATCTTGGTTTGTTCATCCATTGCATTGATCATACCATTTAAATCATTATGCTTTGTAGTAGTTAATGGAACTAACTTAGTTGGCAAGCCCATCCTTCTGGCAGCTGGCATCCACAATTTGAATGTAGGCTCAGAAGCAACTACATTTCCTTTTTTATAGGCCGCCCATAATGAAACGATGCCTAATAGTTCAGAAGATCCTGCACCTAAAGCAATATGCTCTTTGGTGTGTCCGGTCATTTTAGCAATTTCAGTTTTTAAAAGCACATTCATATCCCATTGGTAACGATTTGAAATACCCACAGCTTCTATCATTGCTTGTTTTGCTAATGCTGAAGGTCCATGTGGATTTTCATTGGACCCTAATCGAATCATATTATTTTGAACAAAAGATGTGGCTTGTAATGACCCATTCATATAGGCACCTGATTCTGTGGCAAATAACTCACGTGAAATTGAAAAAGCGCCAATGGCAAATGCTGCTTGTTTTAAGAGTTTTCTACGTTCCATAGATAAATTTTGAGGTTACTTAAAGTTAAGTTTTATTTAATTAAAGAAAATGCATTAAAATGCTATTAATTGTTAGCTTTGCGGTTCAAAATATAACCCAATGTTTTATAAAATCCTTACTGTAGCTGGGCTTGCCACCTTTGAAATATATGCTGCAATCCCTGCAGGATTTGCCTTTAAACTTTCCCCCATTGTCATATTTTTTGCCAGTATAGTAGGGGGTTTGGTGGGCGTATTTGTAGCTGCTTACTTAGGGGATAAAATAAAAACATGGATAGCTAAATTTAGAAAGCCCAAGGCAGAAAAAGTTAAAACAGAACCAGGTTTTGTTTTAAAGATATGGGAAAAATATGGCGTAGTTGGCCTAGGTTTATTAGGTACTATGTCTGTGGGAGCGCCAATAAGCATTGGTGTAGGAGTTGGCTTTAATGTACCAACTAGTAAAATGGTTTTTTGGTGTAGCCTTGGTGTATTAATTCGTTGCGCACTCTTCACCACCTTGGGACATTATAGTCTTCAATTATTTTAAAATTATACTACCAGAACTTTATATACAATGCGATGACCACGCCTAACACTAATACAACCATTGCTAAATGTGCGTTGGATAATTTGAACTGGCCCTTATCTTCAATTATTTCGTTTTCGTGCTTTTGTCCTTTTACATCCAATAAGCTAATGAGGATGATAGACAATGTAGTAAAACAAAACACCCAGCCCATTTGTATTAAATAAGGAATCTCAAAACTACCTGATGCAGTCTGATAAGCAGTATATAATAAAGTGTCATTTCCCATCCAACCTGGTAAAAACTTATCAAAAACAACGGATAATACAACACCTAAAAATATACCTGTGATAGCTGCTTTTGAAGTTGCTTTTTTCCAGAAAAAACCTAAAAGAAAAACAGGAAAAATCGCTGGAGAAATATAACCCGTATACTTTTGAATAAACTCAAAACCGCCTTTACCTCCAATACCCAATGTGTCTTTCCAGTTGATTACAATGGCAATCAATAATGAAAGAATGATTATCACCCTTCCGGTAGTTACAATCTTAGTATCGCTAGCCTCTTTGTTGATATACTTTTTATAAATATCTAATGAGTAAATGGTAGAAATGCTATTTGCTTTACCTGCTAAGGAAGCCACAATTGCTGCTGTCAAAGCAGCCATAGATAAACCTTTAAGTCCAACTGGTAAAAAGCCAACTACAGAAGAATAGGCATTGTCTTGATTTAATACTCCATTAGTCATCATCTGAGTTTGCAAACCACCATTTTGATATAAAACATAGGCTGCTATACCTGGAACTACGACCAAAATAGGCATCATCAATTTTAAAAATGCAGCAAATAAAATACCAGTTCTTGCTGTCTTTAAATCTGCCCCTAAAGCTCTTTGTGTAATATATTGATTACATCCCCAATAATTTAAATGTGCCACCCAAATACCAGCTACCATCATAGCAATACCTGGTAGACTTGAATAGTCTTCAATTTCTTTTTGTGTAGACCCTGGACCAGGTTTATCAAATATCATTTTAAAATGATCTGGTGCGGCTTGCATTAAATGTTTGAAGCCTGCAAGGACATCCTTACCCATACCAAATTGTTCACTCACTACAGTTAATGCAATATAAGAAGTGATCAATCCACCAACAGTTAAAATCAATACCTGAAATACATCTGTATAACCAATCACTTTCATCCCACCTAATGTGATAAATAATGCAAAAACCGCCAAGCCAATCATGATCAAATGAAAATGCGCACCACCTGTTAAATTATTAATTGCAATTGAACCTAAATATAATATAGAAGTAAGGTTTACGAAAATATACAAGAACAACCAAAAGATGGCCATGATCATTGCTACTGTTTCATTATACCTTGTTTTCAAAAATTGCGGCATGGTATAAATGCGGTTCTTTAAATACACTGGCATAAAAAAAATTGCTACCACTACCAAAGAGACTGCAGCCAACCATTCATATACTGAAATAGCAAGCCCTAATCTAAATCCATTCCCACTCATGCCAATAAACTGTTCTGCAGAAATATTCGATGCAATTAAACTAGCGCCTATTGCCCACCAAGTCAATTGACCTTCGGCCAAGAAGAAATCTTTGGTATTGGTTTGGGCGGATTTCTTTTTTCTATAGATCCAAATTCCATAAGAGGAGATTAAAATAAAATACAGTACAAATACAATGTAATCATAGGTTTGCAATCCTTGGTTCATAAAGCTTCGTTTAGTCAACTAAAATTAAGGTTTATCCATTATATTTAAGTACAATTAAAAGGCCATGAACCCTAATTTTGACAAGTTTAGTGCTTTAATAAGCCATCCATTTAAATTTCGCTTTTTTTTACTCCAACAATTACCTGCCGCGTTTTTTGCTGGACTCAGGATTGCACATTATGATGCAAAAAGCTGCACCGTAAAAATCAAGTACAGCTGGTTTAGTAAAAACCCTTTTAAATCTATTTATTTCGCAGTGGAAGCGATGGCAGCTGAAATGTGTTCTGGCATGTTGGCCTTTGGACAAATTTATCAACGCAGCCCAAAAATTAGCATGTTGGTAGTGAAGCTTGAAGTACATTTTATTAAAAAAGCAACAGGAACGATCTTATTTACTTGCGAAGATGGCGCTGCCATTCAGCAAGCTATTAATGAATCTGTTGCATCTGGAGAAGGTCGCACAATTGTTTGTGTATCTAAAGGAAAAAACTCCGCGAACGAAACCGTTGCGGAGTTTTTTATCACTTGGAGCTTTAAGGCTAAAAGTTAAAATGTTTTTGAGCCATTTGGTTGATAAGCATATCTAAAAGTATAATAACGTTGTTTTGTTAACTTATCTGCATCTGTTGCAGTAATTGGCAAGGTGATACCCCCTTTGTAATAATTAATGATTTCAATTTTTGCAAATTTTCCACTAGCTGTTCTGATCACTAAAACACGTCCAGCAATTGGATTAATTAAAGTTGATGCTCCATCATAAGTGTACCAGCCTTTTCCACTTCCCAATGGAATAGCATAGGAAGATGCATTAGCATTGTCTGTTGCAAAGGTAGAGTCTGCAGGGATCGTTTTTAATTCATCAAATAAACCCTTGAAAACAAAAGCACCTCCTAAACCAGGACCACTTGTTCCTCCATTGATTAAAATTTTAGTTGAAGAAAATGCAACATCCCATTTAGTGGTAGATGCATCTGTAGTAGCCACTATTTTATTATCTGCTAAACTGTAATAGGTAATTGTGTTAGCACTTTGAGGTCTGCCATCTGCTCCAACTCCGGTTACTGTATCAGCAGCCAAATCTTTTACGGTTACTGCAGAAACAGGAACAACTATAGTTTCTTGATCTTTTGAACAAGCGACCAACGCCACTGCTAATCCCAACATCATTGCCGTTTTTGATAAAATTTTTCTCATGATTTATTTGTTTTTATTATTCTGAAATTGATATTTAACACTTGCATAAAAAGTTCTTCCTGGTAAATTAGGTAAGTTGGTGGCATCTACATAATTGCCAATATTGTCTATTCCAATTTGTGTGCCCATTCCATTCTTGAATGTTTTGCCAGCAGCACTGTTTAGTGCAACATAGCCACTAGCAAAAACATCACCATTATCAAAAACTTCATTGCCATTATTGTTATTCACAGCCCATCTGCTTCTGTAAATGGCTCTTACATTCAAGTAATAACCCTTGGGGGAATTATAATTTAATTTAACTTGTAATTTATGTTTACTGGTATTAGGCAATCCCACATATTCGTTTAGCCTTAGTAATCTACTATACCCCTGATTGTTTTTTGTATAAACAGTACCGAATTTAATTTCAGCAATTTGATCCTTATCACCTGTTACTAAAAATTGGTACCCTCCACTTATAGTCCAATGGGTATTTAATTTATGTTGTCCTTCAATTTCAAATCCAGTAGTAAAAGCACGTCCTATATTTAAATAACTAAATATTTGTGCGCCAGAAATATAGGTCCCTACTTGTTGGGATTCAATTAAATTTTTAATGTCATTTCTAAATAGCTGAACGGATAAAGTTGAAGATGCATTTATTTTCCAGTCCCAAGTAAAGTGAACACCATTTGAATATTCTGGTTTTAATGCCTTTAATTGGTAATAGTTGGGGAATAAATTACCTATTTGCCCAAGTGCGTCTAACTTAGCAATCACCTGCTGTGCTTGTGCGACACCAAAGACACTATAGCTTCCAGCCGCTGCATTTGTAAAGTCTAGAAATAATTGTCTAAAATCAGGTGCTTTAAAACCTTGTCCAACACTTAATTTAAATTGGTGTTGTTGATTTACTTTATACAACATAGAAATTTTGGGACTAAAAGCAGAAGCAAACTGACTATTGTTGTCAAACCTAAGTCCACCAATTATGGTGAATTTTTCTGAAGGTTTCCATTCCCATTGTGTAAAAGCATATTGAATATCATTTTGCTTTCTTAATTTCTCACTATCATATCGACTACTTTTTACACCCTCCCACACCGCACCAATCCCAAAAACAGCTTGTAGCTTTTTATTTATATCCCAATCGGTTTGATTTTCAATTCTTTTGAAATTATGGTTTAGAAGATCTCTATAAGGCAGGCCATTAATGGTTAGCAAATTTTGCACTGCATCATACCTGGTATTATACGTTCTTAAACTTGTTTTAATGCTGTTGGTAAATTGATGATTTAAACTAGCAGATAGATTAAGGTCTTTAATATCTTCCTTACCAATTGAATAAATTGTAACCCCATTATTAGCAACGGCTATTTCATTTTGAATTTTCTCTTGTGTGAACCTAGTATTAATTACCATATTAGTTCTTGAGCCAATATGCCATTTTAATTGCTGATTTGTAGCATACCTGTCTATAGGCGTTGTGACTCTACTATTGCTATTTGGACGAATACTATAACCATCTGTATTATATACGTTATAGAATCCTTGGTATAATAAATTTTTAGTATTAGATTTTGTTTCTAGATGCGCATCTAAAGTATTATAAGTACCGTACCTCAATCCTAAACTTAAAGGAGCGCCATTGGTTGCATCGGTAATAATGTTAATCACACCTGCCATAGCCTCACTTCCATATAAACTCGAAGAAGGTCCTTTTACAATTTCAATTTTTTTAATATTACCTAAGGCAATTCTATTCAGGTCTAATACCCCTGCTGTTCTTCCAACTAAAGGCTCCCCATTTATAAGTATGATGGTATAATCTGGATTCAAACCTTGTAACTGCACCCCGGCTCCAAAGCCACTTGTTAAATTTAAACCCGTTTGTTCTTTTAAGATATCAGTCAACCGTAAGGCACCGTTTTGTTGAATTGTCTTAGCATTAATAATGGTAACTGGAACGGTGAGGTTGCTCAATTTTCGCTCTGTTCTAGTAGCCGTGACCACTACACTGTCCCCATTGACCTTCAATGTATCTTTTGTAATAGGAATTTGAGCAAGCAAATTTGTAGAGGCAATAAGCAGGGTAAAACATAATATGGCGCTTGCTTTTTTCATTAAGAATGCAAAGGTGCTACTTGTCCATAAAAACTTGTACTTGTACCTTGCTTTAATCACCATTTTAACCCATTTTTTTACAATCTCATGACATTTGAAAAATTGACAGAAATAGCAACTGATTTTGATCATATTTAACCGAACTTGCCTTTAGTATCTTTAAACAAATTAATATGATGCAAAATTTTATACTCAAAATTCCAAAAATTAATTACCAAAATTCAGTCGACGAGCTATATGCTCAAACCACAAAAAGTGGATTAGGTTCGATAGCAGATAATGGGGCACTTTGTGTTAATACAGGAAAATTTACTGGTCGCAGTCCAGAAAATAAATTTTTTATCAAGGATCATATTACTTCAGAAGTGGTAGACTGGGGCGGCTTCAATCATGGAATGGAAACAAAATATTTTAAGCCTTTACGTGATAAAATGTTGGCTTATTTAGAACAACAAAAAGAAATTTGGGTAAGAGATGCATTTGCTTGTGCTGAGGTAGACTATCAGCTGCCTTTAAGGTTGTATACTGAACTGCCTTGGAGTGCATTATTTGCCTATAATATGTTTATTAGACCAACAGCATCACAAATAGAAAACTTTGAACCTGAATGGCAAATCATTCACGCTCCTGGATTCAAAGCTGACCCAAAAATTGATGGTACATTAGCTGAAAATTTTTCAATTATTTCATTCAGTGAAAAAACAATTTTAATTGGAGGTTCTGCCTACACTGGAGAAATCAAAAAGGGCATTTTTTCAGTCTTAAATTTTATACTACCTCATTTTAAAAATGTTTTAAGCATGCATTGTAGCGCTAATGTGGGCGATACAGGTGATGTTGCTTTATTTTTTGGATTAAGTGGCACAGGTAAAACAACACTAAGTGCAGATCCAAAAAGAAAATTAATTGGAGATGATGAACATGGTTGGACAAACCATTCGGTATTTAATTTTGAAGGAGGATGTTATGCGAAGACCATTAATTTAAGTGCGGAAAACGAGCCTGATATTTTCAAAGCGATTAAAAAAGGTGCATTACTAGAAAATATAGTATTTATTGAAGGAAGTAATAAAGTTGATTATACCAATTCGAGCATCACTGAAAATACAAGGGTAAGCTATCCTATAAACCATATCCAAAATATTGTTCAACCTTCGGTTGCAGCACAACCAAAAAATATATTCTTTTTAACTTGTGATGCTTATGGCGTTTTACCTCCTATAAGTAAATTGAATGCAGCACAAGCAATGTATCAATTTATTAGTGGCTATACAGCAAAAATTGCAGGTACGGAAGAAGGAATTAAATCACCTAAAGCAACATTTAGTAGTTGTTTTGGTGCCCCCTTTATGCCATTACATCCAGGTGATTACGCAAAATTACTGGGCGAAAAAATTGAAAAAAATCATTGTAAAGTATGGTTGATAAATACGGGATGGTCAGGAGGTGCGTATGGTACTGGCAATAGGATGTCCTTATCAAATACAAGAAAAATGATTCAAGCAGTATTAAATGACACGATCGACCAAGGTGGCTATGAGGATTTCCCGGTATTTAATTTTAAAGTGCCGAAACATGTTGAAGGGGTAGATCCAAACATTCTACAACCCATTAACACTTGGGAAGATAAAGCTAAATACACAGAAGAGCGCATATGTCTAGCCAATCTATTTCAGAGAAATTTTAAAAAATTTGAACCCGGTGTGGATACTTCAATTATAAATGCTGGACCAAAAGTTTAATTTTTCTCCATTAATTTTTGTACTGTCTTTATTTCAGATGGAGTGATGAAGTATTCAAAGAAACGCTTATCATCTTCCTTCCGAATACTGCCAATCAAATTGACATCTCCTTGGCTGAGAAATAAATATTTATCATTAATGGCATTAATGATATCGCTTCTTACTTTTTTCTGTAAGCCTATATTTTTATCTTTTATACCCAACACATGATTAATGTCTGCTATTTCTACATTGTGCTTTGACTCATTTGCATTTAACAATAATTGAATTAGGCTCATTTCAATTTCAGTAAAAGCTTGGTTCATTGTTTTTGTTTTTAATGCTCTTAACTGCGCTTTTTCAATTTTCTTTTTTACACTTCGTTTAAAAATTAATGCAAGAAAAACAATGAAAATAATAGCCATGCAAATGCCAATAACAATAATTAAGTCGGCATAATCATTATCCCAAATTGGATAATCTAATAATTGAAAATCATTTATATTAAAATCCCAAGTTTTAAAAGTTTGCTCAATTGGCTGGTACTTATAAAATTTACCATTATAAAAAAAAACTGTTAGATCATGTGCACTTCGTATAAAAAACTGATTGAAGTCTGCTCTTTTAGATTTGTAAACTTTATTATTTATGTAATCTAATAAGTAAGCCTCGTCATTGTATATGTATATCTTGCCATTTTCATATAAATAATTTATAAAATTATTCTTCTGGTCAACCAACTTGATGACTTCCTCTGACAACCTTCCTATTTTAATCCAGTCTTTAGTTTGGAGATCTAAATAGTAGCTTTCGTATTTGAAATAAATTTTTTTGCCTTCTTTGTTTTTGATTCCTGCTTTTTCAAATTTTTGAAAAGGCACATAAATTCTGCCTTCAGCTGGAGAAAACCAGTCATATCCTGATGAAATTATTTCTTGACTTGTGGGCTCGATATCCCACTCCTTATCCACTTCATTGAATTTTCTTAAATGACCAAACAAAGTCCAAAAACCATACCCGCCATAATTGTAGATTTGATCCTTATATATAAAATTATTACAATCTATGTTGTAATTAATATTGATCGTATTGTCTATCTTTTGAAAAATTACACTATCTCCAATTGGTTCAGACATCTGAAAAATGAACCCAGTTTGTAATAAGAATACATAAATTTTCCCCTTATATTGGTACAACTCTTGACCATTTGGGGCAAAACTTGTGCCAGCCATAGGCAATATTCTACTACTAATGCCTAAGTTAATTTTACCATTGTAATCTGATAATTGCTTAATTTTTTGTAAAAAAGGACTATAAGGTACTTTATATGTTCTTTGGCAGGGGATAAATTGAGCTGATATAGATGTGAAAATCAATATAAATGAGAAAAGAAGGCAAAATTTAAAATTTTTATAATTCATTGATATTCAATATTAAATTAGGAAAGTAACTTAGTTTTTTATTTTTCTATTAAATAAAAATAAGAAATAACCTATTACCTTACCCGTTTATTTACTTAATAATTGATAATTGATTCTAAATGGTTCATTTTCGTCAAAGCTTTTGGGGGAAAGCTATGGATTTTACAAGGGAGCCAGGAAACTGACTCCCTTTTTTGTACCCTTAGTTGCCTGTTTGTATCTTAAAAGTATCATGTTATTATACCCCCTAAAATCCTTTTGGTCTATATAAAAGCGCTTTTGTTAACAATTTCGTAATATAAGGCTAGTAAGGTTTAGTTGAAATTACAAGAAATTTACATTTACAATAAATATCAAAAACATTCTTATGGACTTTAACTCAATTATGAAGATATTCTTACCCAAAGACAGGGTTTTCTTTCAACTTTTTGAAGAAGTTGCTGAACATGTGTATGAAATGGGGATTAAATTAAAGGAAATGGTGAACGAACCTGATGCCGATGTAAGAGCAAAAATTCTTGCACAAATTGAAAATCTAGAACATAAAAATGATGAATTAACACATAATATCTTCACAGAATTGGGTAGAAATTTTATTACACCTTTTGATCGCGAAGATATTCACTACCTAGCAACTTCATTAGATGACATTGCTGACTATATCTACGCGTCGGCTAAAAAAATTAATTTCTACAAAGTTAACCCGAACGACACGGGCATTCATAAATTAGCTGAATTGATTTTGCAAGGTACTCAAGAAACCAAAAAAGCAGTGCTTGGTTTGCGTAATATGAAAAATATTAAAGAAATGACTGATGCAATGATCAAAATAAACAGCATCGAAAACCAGGCCGATGATGTTTTTGATATGAGTATTGAAAGACTCTTTGAACAAGAGAATGATTTTAAAGAAGTAATTAAAAAAAGAGAGATCTACCAGGTATTAGAAATTGCTACTGATAAAATTGAAGATGTGTCTAACGTGATCGAGTCTATTATTATCAAGTACGCTTAATTTAATTTACAATGACTTTATTAATCATCATTATCGCACTTGCGTTAATATTTGACTATATCAATGGTTTTCATGATGCAGCCAATTCAATTGCAACTGTTGTTTCAACCAAAGTATTGACACCTTTTCAAGCAGTATTATGGGCAGCACTATTTAATTCAGTTGCTTTCTGGATTTTTAAAGACCACGCTGTAGCAAATTCAATAAGCAAAACAGTATATAAAGAATTCATCACCTTACCTGTAATTTTTTCGGGGTTAATAGCTGCAATATTTTGGAATTTATTGACTTGGTGGTATGGTATTCCTTCTTCTTCTTCACACACTTTGATAGGAGGGTTTGCTGGTGCCGCTATTGCACACGCCTTATCAGAAAAAGGAATAAATTATTCTTGGGCTAAAATTGTAGATGCAGACACCATCATAAAAACAGTTTTATTTATTTTCTTAGCACCGATTATTGGCATTGTAATTTCAATGTTTATTACCTTGGTAACGATCATGCAGAATATATGGTATAGACTAGGTATCATCATTGGTATAACTATTTTAACTGCTTTTTTATTCGATCATTTTGAAAATAGTAAAATGAATGAAAATGCACAGAAGTTTTTTAGTATTGATAAGTATAAAAAAGAAATAAGTATACTGACAACTCAGTTGGAAGAAAAGAAAAATGACAGTATACTTTTAAGTAAAATTGAATCAACTCAAGAAAAGCTAGATAAAGCAAATGCAAATTTTGATCGCATTCATCCTTACATCGAAAACTTTGATAAGACTAGCGCAAACTATATAGCTAAGATATCAAAAGATAGTGGCTGGCTTAATGAAATCGCAGTAAGTAAATTAAAAGATGCAGTTAGGAACGCTAATGATTTTTTAGTACTTGAAGCTAAAGCACCAGAAAATAGTTCTGCAAAGAAAGAATATGATGTTGCTAAAATAATTACCGAAGAATACAAAAAACCTTTAAAAGCGTATTTAGACGGAACAATGAGTGTTGATTCGGTGATTACTGAAATCAATAATATTTATCCAATCCAACCAAAAAATTTGGATAAGGTTAAAGCAAAAATTAAAAAGTTCAATATAGAAAAGTCATTTGCTTCAGAAATAGACAAAGCTGATAATACGATTATAGTGAATGGTATTTTTGGTGCTTCCTTAATTTTTATGCTCATCTATATTTACGTAGAGAAAATTAAAACACCAACTGCTTTGACTGTAGGTAATATGTTTAAAAAATTACAATTATTTAGTTCTGCTGCATTCAGCATTGGACATGGAGGGAATGATGCACAAAAAGTAATGGGTATCATTGGAGCTGCCTTGATTGCAAGTGGTAGCATACAAGACTTTGCCTCTCTTCCGAATTGGGTACCTGTTGCCTGTTATTTAGCTATTGGTTTAGGTACCATGAGTGGAGGATGGAAAATTGTTAAAACAATGGGTTCTAAAATTACCAAAGTAACACCTTTAGAAGGTGTAGCCGCTGAAACTGCAGGTGCTTTTACATTATTCTTTACAGGTCAAATGGGAATACCCGTTTCTACGACTCATACGATTACTGGATCAATTATTGGCGTGGGTGCCACTAAAAGATTAAGTGCAGTCAGATGGGGTGTAACCACCAATTTACTTTGGGCATGGATATTAACTATCCCGGTAAGTGCCGTACTTGCAGCAATTACTTATTATATTGTAGCATTCTTCCACGGATAAAGTAACATTCAAAATATGCAAAAAAAGGCTCCGAAATTTGGAGCCTTTTTTATTTACAACGTTTGCGGAATCATAATGGTTGTTCGTTAGTAAAAATATTATAGTAGTATCCTTAATAATCAATATTTATAGGGGTTACCTTTAATCAAGACTTGTATTAAAGAGTAGAATAGTTTCATAATATCTCAGTTACTATTCTTTTAAAATAAAAATTATGATAGAAAAGAAATATTACAAAACTAAAGATTATTGTAAAGTAAAATTCACTGTGAATACTGAAGCTAAAAAAGTTGAAATTTTTGGGCTTAATAATGAATGGAAAAAAGGTATGGCTTTAGCTAAGAAAAAAGATGGAGGTTTTGCCTTAGAAGTAAACATTGATAAAGGCACCCAACACGAATTCAAATATTTAGTGGACAAAAAGACTTGGTTAAACGATGACCAAGCAGATGCACAAGCGCACAATATTTACGGCACCACTAACAGTGTAGTCATTATTTAATTACTTGATTGATTAAGGGTTGATTACATGGATTATTTTTTGACGTCCGTCAAGGTATTCAAATGATTGTCCATTAAAGAATCCATTTTGTTCAAGTGCAATTCGTACAGGCTTGTTCCATCCATTTAATGTATGCATGGCATTCAATTCAATTGAATAGCAAGTATTAGGACGTAATGCATAATCTCCTGCACCAGGCACACCACCTTGCATATCCCACATGCCAATTGTGGTACCGGCAGCATGGCCATGAAAACCTATTGGATGGGTATAGATACTCGGCTTAATGCCTTCTGATAAAGCCTGTCTAAGTGATGCAGACAAAATTTGATTACCAGTCTTACCTGTTTTAAAAGTGGATGTAAGTATATCTTGTAATCTATTTGTTTGACTAAAAGCTGCCGCTAAATCATCAGGTATAGTAGGCTCATTAGGCAATAAAACATATGCATGTTCTTGGACATCTGAATTTAGTCTTAAATAGGTGATGCCGAAATCAACATGCAACAAATCACCAGGACGGATAATCTCATCCATTTCATTACTTACCCTTCTTTGTATTTCAACGGAAGGGTGAAACCAAGTTGACAATCCAAGATCCGAAACTTTTTGTCTAAACCACCATACTAAATCATTCGTACTTGTAACATTAGGTTGGATTACTTTATTACTAAATCCCTCTTTAATAATATTATGTGAAATTGAAAGTAGCGTTGGATAAAGTGCCATTTCTTTTTCAGTTCTAGTTTCAAGCCATGCAACTCCTAGTTTTTCAGCAGAAACAATTTTTTTTACTTGACTAGGCGCCAAAGTTTTTTTAAAGGCCTCATACTCAGTTAAATTAATTCCATCAGCATGTCCAAAATCTATTGAAGTATTAATCCCTATTGTTAATGGATTTAAACGTTCAATTAATTTTGACAATGCTTTCCATTGATTTGGTTCTTCATTTGGATTCCATGCAGCTTTGATACTTTTCCCAACAGGATATCTGGCAACGGCATAACTTTCAATGTTCTCTTTTCCTTGCTGCTTATAAAACACTAGAATAGTTCTTCTTCTAGCAGAAAGCCATTCTGCAGGTAAAAATGTTTTTAAAATGGGGTCTTCATTATATTCTCTAGAAATAATTACCCAACAATCTATATTCGCTTCGTTCATTAATTTTGGAAGCAGGTGATTTATTCTATCATTTAATAAATCATTGACTATAGCTGCTTGCTCTTTAACTGTGACTACTTGTGCATCAGAGACAAAAACAAAAAAAGAAAGCGTAAATAAAAGTAGAATACGTTTCATAATGGGCTTATTTAAAATTGACAAGAATATAATGTTAATTCGAATCAAGAGTAAATTAACTATTAAATTTGCAACTATGCAAATACATTCTAGATTTTTACTTTTTTTGCTGCTAAGCATCCCGATATTAACCTTTAGTCAAGATACCTCCTTTAAAATACTAGATAGCAGTTTATATACCGTAATCGTGACCGCAAGCAAGTCAAAAGAGAAAAGAATTGAATCCCCTATCGCAATCAGCCTGTTAAACAATCAACAAATCCAAGAGGCTAAAGCTACTAGGATTGACTTTTTACTAAACAAAGTGAGTGGTGTATTCATGCCCACTATTGGCAACGAACAACATATGATGTCTATAAGGCAACCCGTCTCCTTAAAGGGCTTATACCTTTATTTAGAAGATGGCTTACCAATTAGAACAAGTGGATTATTTAGTAATAATGCCTTAATCGAAATCAATACCGCAGCGATTCATCAAATAGAAATAATCAAGGGGCCTGCTTCCGCTTTATATGGCGCTGAAGCAATTGGTGGTGTAGTGAATTTCTTACATCTACCAAGACCTCAAAAAAACCAACTATCCATTAGCAATCACGTTAACAACAATGGGCTATTGAAGTCCGATCTTCTTTGGAATAAGGCTGGAAAACAATCAGGATGGTCCTTGAGCTTAAGTCAGATTGGACAAAAAAATGGAGTCCTTGAGTATAGTAATTATACCAAAACCGCCTTGAGTCTTAAGCGAGATTTTTCATTTAAAAAGAATTGGACTGGCTATCAACAGTTTCAATATATTCATTATGATGGTCAAATGACAGGCACTGTAGATAGCTTAAAATTTCAGGCAAGAAATTATTCGACACAACAAAGCTTTACCTTTAGAAAACTTGACCTAATTCGACTTAGACAAAACCTTTCCTATCAATGGAATGAGGAGCAAAAAACAACTATTAATTTTCTGTATCGTAGCAATACAATGGATCAAAACCCAACCTATGCGATTGCATCCACTTTAAACCCAACGAAATTTAAAGGTCAGATTAATTCAAACCATTTTGATGCCTATGTAGTTGACTTACAACATCAGATTAATTTGAAAAAAATAAAATCAAAAATATTAATTGGCGGCTATATAGATGCAACAGTACAAGGACTAATTGCAAACTATATTGATATTTTAAAAGATACGGCTATCAACAAATTTACAAGTTTTACAAAGCCTTCAAAAGACAGTTTAATCACGCACTACAAAACAAATATTTTGAATAAGGCAATCTATTTTAATTGGATTCAGCCAGTCGTAAAAAACATTCGTATCAATGCCACTATTAGGTACGATCATTTCAACTATCAATTTAATAACAGATTGAGTAATGGCACCCCTAGTACTAATAACATTTTTACTAATTGGGCACCAAAATTAGGTGCTACTTACAATCAACCCAATTGGGGTGGCTACTTCAATTACAGTAAAGGTTTTGTACCGCCTCAGATCACCGAAATTTACAATGCAATTCGCGTACCTTATCTATTGCCACAAAGCTTTTCGAATATAGAAATTGGCAATTGGATTCGTATCCCTAATGGTTATATAGAATGGTCAATTTATCAATTAGATGGTAAAAATGAAATTGTATCCGTTCGTCAACCTGATGGTGTAAACCTCAATCAAAATACTGGACAAACAAAACACTATGGTATAGAGTATCAAGTTAAATATAATTTTAACCCACTGCTTCAATTGAACTTTAATGGAAGTAATGCAAAACATAACTATATCAATACCATACTAAAAGGCACAGACATCAGTAATAAAGAAATGGTTGCCGCTCCACATTTTTTTAGTAATCTAACCATATTAAGTCAATGGAATAAAAACATGAGCTCATCTATAGAATGGCAACATCAATCCAGCTATTTTATGGACGAAATCAACACGACGCGTTACCCAGGATTTAATGTACTGAACCTTAGGGTCAATTATACAATTAAAAAACACGAGCTATGGTTTCATTGCATGAATATTACAGATCAATTTTATGCCACCATGGCAACCAAGAATTTTAGCGTAAAGGGCAACAATGCTTATGCTTATTATTTAGGTGACAACAGAACTTTCGCATTGGGCTGGAAATGGAACTTGATTCAATAAAAAAGGGACGCAATTTGCGTCCCTTTTTTTAGGTAGATTAAAAATCAATTTCCTCCAATTCTAATCCCATTACCCATTCTTATTCCGCCACCTCTTTGCATATCTTGCATCAATTTTTGCATGTTTTCCTGGAATTGTGCTCTTGTCATTTTTTCACCCTTAGTTGGTGGCACCAACTCCTTCTTTGGATATTTCGTACTTACTTCAACTGCTGTGGTGACCGATGCGCCATTGTCTGAGTCCATTTCCATAATCACCCCAGGCAACCCGCTATAATTATCTGGACCTACAGATACTGGAATATTTTCTGCATACCATACTACAAGTTCTGTTTCTTTTGGCTTCATTGGTGTATTCGCTGCTGTATCTGTATTATTCTCTCCTGCTCTATTTATACGCATGCGCATTTGTGGCGCGGTAATCATAGTAGTCGCTTTTTTACATAATTGGTTAGCAATGGTTTTAGTCTCTTCTGACAACTTCCATTTGTATTGTTTTAAGGAATCTACAATCAAGAATTCTTTTTCAAAAAATGCACGCTGTTCATATTGTGTTTGCTTTGCAATATCCGTATAAGTAGTTGTAGATGGCATTCTAAAATTCATCACACGTGCACCACCTCCACCACCTGCATTAGCGAATGGATCTGGTGCTTCGTCATCTACAACAGATCTATATAAACTAACAGACTCATTAAAAATCAATTCAAATTTGTCCGTTCTGAACTCTGGGATAATGGATTTCATTTGTGGATCTGGAATATTACGATGCATGTTTATTTTACGCTCGTAACTTATTTTTCCTTCTTTGATCTGTGCCATAGCTATCGAAGAAAATCCAATTAGGATGACAAGTAATAAGTTTACTTTTTTCATTTAGTGTATTTTAATTTTTAATTAAATATATTTTGACTGTGTTATAATAAATTTTTAAATAGTATGAATGGTTTAATTCATTCTTATCATCACTGGTCTTGGACCACCACTTGAACCTAAACCAGATTTTTGTAAACTATAGGTAAAGCTCAATAAAAAATATTGATTGATTACATTGTAAGACCTGTCTACAATTTGATTTTGCAAAACATTTCTACTAATGCCAATGTTTTTATTTAATAAGTCAAATGCACTCACCTTAATTTCTGCTCTTTTGTTTTTCATAAAGAATTTTGAAAAGCTTGCATTCCATATAGGTATGGCAGTATTGAACCCTTCAGCACGACCCGTATTGATTGTATAATTTAAAGATTGATTCAGCACAATATTAAAAGGTAAATAATTGGTCATATCTGCCCCAAATACTTTCGTTAAAAAATTGGTGTTGAGCGTTGGATTCACCTCGTTGCTTGTCTTACTAAATGAATAGCGAGCTGATAGGTTTATATCAATAACATCCTCCAGTATATAACTATAGGTCAAACTTGGACCAGTAGATTTTGTCACAATAGTATTTAATAAACCATTGGCATAAGAAATATTATTATTTAAACCTGCATTTAATCCAAAGTTTAATCTAGCGTTTAACTTCTTAATGCCAAATCCGTAATTGACTGTGCCATTCACTCTATAGGCACCATTCACATTGACTGGTTTAGAAAGAATTATTCTGTTGGGTAACACGCTGTCATAGTTCACTATAGAATTGTTAGTTGTTGAGGCGTTTAAAGTAGAGAAGAAGTTTTTACCAGCTAATACTTTAGATGAGAAAAAGCGAATATTTAAATTGTGCACATAGCTTCTTTTTAAATCTGGATTACCTATTACTTGTCTATTGATATTGCTTTGATCTAATACTGGTTGTAACTGCGTAATAGAAGGTTGATTAGTCGAGGTACGATAATCAATATTTAAGTTTTTTGTCTGAGAGAAATTATACTTAAAATTGGCATTAGGCAAAATATCTTGAAAGCTTTGACTCAACTTGGTTTTAGCACTAATATTTTCTCCATCTAACACTGCGTTTTGTACAGAAATTCCTGTAGCAAAATTAAATTTCTTTTGATTGGACCTATAACTCATCCCGCCACCTGAATAAGTATATTCACTATTGAACTCATTAGTCAAGCGATTATTCAATAGATCATAAGCATCAGTTATATTATTTTGATCAAATACTTTTTTACTAGAAGATCCAATTGTCTTACTTAAATAAGTATTGAACTCTATTAATGCTCTTTTGCTTACTGGCTCGGTATAGATAATATTTGCGGAATAACTAGTTGAATTCCCCTTACGAATATTTTGTTGGTCCAAAATAGAATCCGTACTTAACAATCCACCATTATAGTTAAATTGACCCGTATACTGACTTCCAGTTGAATTAGACTGATTATAACTCTGTGTAATATTAGAAGAAATTGTTCTACCTTTTTTTGCAAATTTTTTCCGTAATAATAAATTAGTAGAAGCATTAATTGCGTCAGATATACTAGAGGATATGGTGTTGTTGCTATTTGTTAATACGCCATTTGGCAAATAGGTCATTGTTGAATCTTCACTTGTTGAACTTGATTGTTGCCATCCTAAGCTTGGTGTAAATTTATAAGAAAAGGATTCTGACACTTTATGGTCAATGGTGCTTCCAAAATTTTGCTGTTGGTTTCTAGTAACTGAATTTGATTTAGACTCCCTATTAAATAAATTGCCTGGGATTAAATTCTGAGTAAAAGATCGGCTATTATTGTGTCGTTCAACATCACTGATTGCTGTGTTGGCATTGAACTCAATTTTTTTACTGTTAAAGAGATTAGAGTAATTACCACCAATAGAAAGGGTTTCAGCAATGCCTTGTGCATTTGCATCTGTCTCACCTGAGCTACCACCACCAATATTAATCGTAACCCCTGCACCTGCACCAGGTCTTACACCACCTCCACCAGAAAAATTTATAATGCTTCTATTTGAAAAATTTTGACGATTAGTATTATTTGCTGTTCCGATTGCCGAAAATTGCTCGTCATTATTGATCACATTAATGTTACCCTGTGCATCAAAAACACTTGGCGTACCCGCACCTCCATTGACTTTTCCAAATGTTGATCTATTGCGATCCTTCTTTAATTTTAAATTTATTGCTGTTTCTTCTGAGCCATCATCTATCCCTGTAAACATTGCTTGATCCGACTTACGATCATATACTTGAATTTTATCCACTGCGTCGGCTGGTAAATTTTTAGTGGCCATTTTTGGATCCCCCGTAAAAAATTCTTTCCCATTCACAAAAACCTTCGTAACAGTTTTCCCATTCACTGTAATTCCCCCAGACTTATCCACCTCAATACCGGGCATTTTTTTTAATAAATCTTCTACTACAGCATTCGGGGCGGTTTTAAAATTCTCTGAATTAAATTCAATTGAATCTCCATTAATTACTACCGGTGGTCGTCGAGCTGTAACTGTTACTGTAGATAAATTATTTACATCATTTAAATAAAGTATCCCCATGTCAATTGTATTACCAACATTAGTTGAAGTAACTGCAATCCACTTTGGCTGATATCCGACATAAGACACTGAAATTAAATACGCACCCGGTGCGATGTTTTTGAAAACAAAATTGCCAGTTTCATTGGTTCTAGCAAAACCTACTAGAGAGGAATCATTTGCGTTCACCAAAGAAACAGTTGCTGCGTTAAGTGCACGCTTTGCAATACTATCCCTAATAACTCCTTGAATGCTCCTGTTTTGTGCACTTACCATGTAACTAATTAATAATAAGCAACTTATAAATACAAATTGGACGAATTTTGTTCTATTCATGATTTAAAAATACGATTGAGTTCGTAAACATAAGGCAAAATCAACAATTCCTACCTAAGTTTTTAGTTAAAATTATAGAAAAATTTGATGAATGGCAATCTTCAATCTACTCATTTTCTTTAAAGGACTATTTGATTGATGTAACTTTCAAAAAATAATCAATATGAGAATATTCGCTTTGACTTTATTCATTGGCCTTGGTTTAATCAATACGCAAGCACAGGACAAGAAAAGTCCTAAAAAAGACAGCCTGAGCTTCACTCAATTTAAAGGCCTCCCATTAAAAGCCACAAGATCGATTGATTTTACAACCAACGAAGGAAGTTGGACTTCATTGGCAGTGAGCCCAGATGGTAAAACCATTTTATTTGATTTGATGGGTGATATTTATAGTATCCCAATGGAAGGTGGAAAAGCGACTGCCATCACAAAAGGCATGGCATTTGACAACCATCCTAGCTTTAGTCCTGATGGCAAACGTATTCTTTTTATATCTGACCGATCTGGTGCTGAAAATCTATGGTATATAGATCTAGAGAAAAAAGATACTATTGCTTTAACAGAAGAGCAAAACAACAATTTTCCTGGTGCAGTCTATACACCCGATGGGAATTATATCGTGTACACAAAAGGACGTCGTAACACAAAATTATATTTAATGCATAAAAATGGTGGTGCGGGTACCAGCTTAATTGAAGCACCTGCAACATTAAAAACCATTGACCCTGCAGTCAGTGCTGATGGACGATATATTTACTATAGTTCAAGAAACAGTGCATGGAACTACAATGCCATGTTGCCACAATATAGTATTGGAGTATATGATAGAGAAAAAGGTACAACAAGAACAATCGCCTCTAGATATGGATCTGCTTTTACACCAGTATTATCTAAAGACGGAAAGTGGATGGTTTATGGAACGCGTTACGAAGATAAAACTGGATTGGTCAAAAGAAATTTAGCGACAGGTGAAGAAACCTGGTTGGCTTATCCAGTTCAAAGAGATGATCAAGAATCTATTGCTGTATTAGGTGTTTTACCAACAATGGCCTTTACGCCAGATAGTAAATATTTATTGGCTTCTTACGGAGGAAAGATCAATAAGATCAATATTGAAACTGCAGCACAAACAGAAATTGCATTTACAGTGGATGCCAAAATAGAAATGGGACCAGAAGTATTGTTTAAATATCCTATAAAAGATACGGTAGCTACTATGGCCACTCAAATAAGAGACGCTGTGCCTTCACCTGATGGAAAACAATTAGCTTTTACTGCGTTGAATAGATTGTATATAATGGATTATCCGAGTGGTACACCAAAACGTTTGACCAAAAATGATTTCACCGAAGCACAACCAGTTTGGAATCATGCAGGCAACGGCATCTATTTTACCACATGGAATCCTGATGGTGGTAGTATTCGTTTTTTTGATTTAACAAACAATACAGAAAAGACCATCACTAAAGAAAATGCTTTATACCAAGGTGTGGCGATAGACCCTACAGGTAAAAAATTAATTTACAATAAAACTAATGCGCAAAAATTCAAAGATGCCATTGAGCCAACTTATGATGATGCAGAAGATGAATTAGCATGGATAGATCTAACTACTGGTAATGAAACAATTATTGACAAAGCAAATGGAAGATATAATCCACATTTTGCAATGAATGATAATCGTATCTACTTAAACAATCGAGGGAGATTGATTTCGATTCAATGGGATGGAGGAGATGAAAAAGAGTTAGCGAAAATTTCCGGTATCACTACTTTTGGTAGTATCCCAGAACATCGTGGTAAACCAGTCGCAGACCCTTGTATCATTCCTGAAGTTTTGGAAGAAGATGACGCTGCTAAAGAAAACAATCCGCCTTCTAATGCCAATACAATCTTATTGTCTCCAAAAGGCGCTGCTGCAATTGCACAAGTCAATAACAATATTTATTTTGTTACTTTACCAAAATCTGGCAAATCGGTTTCGATTTCTGTTGCGGATGCAAAAAACGCGGCATTCCCAAGTAAATTATTGACTGAAATTGGTGGCGAGTTCCCTAGTTGGCAAGCAGATGGTAAAACAATTCATTGGAGTTTAGGCGCAGCGCATTTTACTTATGATATTGATGCTGCTTATGCTTTTGATGATAGTTTAGCTGTTGCGAAAAAATTAGAAGCAGCAATTAAAAAAGACACGACAAAAAAAGATACCACCAATCTTGCTAAAAAAGAGGATAAAAAAGAAACACCAAAATTTAAAGCAACTGAAACTTGGGTGAAAGTATATTATGAAAATGACATGCCTAACACCACTGTTTTGTTAACCAATGCAAGAATCATCACTATGAATGGTGATCAAGTAATTAGCAATGGAGATATTTTGGTGATAAAAAATAGAATTCAAGCAGTTGGAAAGTCAGGCTCATTAAAAGTACCTGCTGGTGCTAAACGTGTGAATCTTGCAGGAAAAACAGTCGTTCCTGGATTTGTAGACACCCACTCACACATGTGGCCTAGCTGGGGCATTCATAAGAACCAAGCTTGGATTTACGCAGCTAATTTAGCATATGGGGTGACCACCACACGTGATCCACAAACTGCTACAACAGACGTTTTAACTTACAGCGACTTAGTAGAAGCAGGTAAGATGGTAGGGCCAAGAGTTTACTCTACTGGTCCAGGTGTAGGCTATTGGTCTTATAATTTAAAAGATTCAGCTCAAGCTGAATCAGTATTAGCTCAATACAGCAAATACTTTAATACTAAGTACATCAAGATGTATTTAGTAGGAAATCGTAAGCATAGACAATGGGTCATTCAAGCAGCAAAAAATCAAAAATTAATGCCAACAACAGAAGGGGGATTAGATTTTAAATTAAATATGACAAACTTAATTGACGGCTACCCTGGTCATGAGCACTCTTTACCAATTTATCCTTTATATAATGATGTAATAAAAACAATTGCGACTTCTAAAATGGCCGTAACACCAACCTTATTGGTATCTTATGGTGGCCCTTGGGCAGAGAATTTTTATTACGAAACTGAAAATGTGTATGGTGATGCTAAAATGCAATACTATACACCGTATGAAGAATTAGCAAGTAAGTCACGTCGTCGCGCTACTTGGTTCTTACCAGAAGAACATGTCTTCCAAAAGCATGCAAAAAGCATGAAGCAATTGGTAGAAGCAGGCGGACTTGCTGGTATTGGAAGTCATGGTCAATTACAAGGTTTAGGTTACCATTGGGAACTTTGGTCTATGCAATCTGGCGGTATGCGCAATATAGACGCTTTAAGGACTGCGACAATTTTGGGTGCAGAAAGCTTAGGTTTAGACAAAGACCTTGGAAGCATTAGCGCAGGTAAATTAGCCGACTTGATCATTTTAAACAAAAATCCTTTAGAAGATATAAGAAATACCAATAGCATCCAATACATCATGAAAAATGGTCGCTTATACAAAGGCGAAAATTTAGATGAAACGGTAACAGGTAATTCAAAAGTAGATCGTAAAGAATATTTGGATAAAAAGCCAGTTAAAAATACCAAAGTAGCAGAATAAAAAGCTATTCATTAAAGGAGTTGATACAATCAACTAGATAAATTTAAGTTAGTATTTACAAAAGAGGCGGACCGTGGTCCGCCTCTTTTGTTTTTTCGCGCACATCCGCGTGAAATTTTGTAAGTTTAAGTATTCAATCAAACGCTATGCAAAATTCAAGAAGAAAATTTATTCAAAATAGTGGAATGGCATTATTGGGCATCGGATTTGTGCCAACAGATTTATGGTCAAAAAAATTATTAGCGGATACTACAATAAAAATAGGTATTCAGTTATACACAGTGCGTGATACTATGTTTAAAGACCCATTGGGCACTTTAACTGCATTATCTAAAATGGGTTATCAATATGTAGAGCATGCGAATTATGCAAACAGAAAATTTTATGGTTACAGTCCTATTGAGTTTAAAAAAATATTAACCGACCTAGGTATGCAAATGCCAAGTGGACATACTGTAATGAATACAAAGCATTGGGATGCTTCAAAAAAAGAATTTACAGACACATGGAAATACACAATAGACGATGCGGTGACACTTGGTCAGGAATACGTGATTAGCCCTTCGATAGATGAAAAAGTAAGAACTTCCTATGACGCATTAATGCATCAGTTAGAAATTTTTAATTTATCAGGCGAATTATGTCAAGAATCAGGTATGCGCTTTGGATACCATAACCATAATTTTGAATTTGTTGAAAAAGTAAATGGTCGTTTAATTTATGATATCATCTTGAAAGAAACTGATCCAGAATTAGTCATTCAACAATTAGATTTTGGTAATTTATTCGGTATTGGTGCAAGAGGTATGGATTGGATTAAAAAATATCCTGGAAGATTTGCTTCAGTTCATGTGAAAGATGAAATCAAAGTAGCGGTTGGAGAAATGAACGACGGACACGATAGCACCATTTTAGGCAATGGATTGGTAGACCCTAAGGCAGTATGCTTATTGGCAAAAGCCATTGGTGGAACAAAACATTTTATCATTGAACAAGAATCTTATCAAGGCATAGCACCATTAGAGTGTGCTAAAATTAATTTAGAACGTATCAAGTCTTGGGGATTATAAAATAATTTATATGAAAAAAATTGCACTCCTATTTTTCTTTGTCTCTACAAGTATTTCCTTATTGGCACAAAAACCAACCAGCATAGAAATCGCTAGATGGAAACAACACGCTAAACAAACCACCATCATTCGTGATGAATGGGATATCCCACATATTTATGGAAAGACTGATGCTGATGCAGTATTTGGATTAATGTATGCGCAATGTGAAGAAAATTTTCCTCAGATAGAAAAGAATTTTTTAGAAATGCTAGGTCGCCGTGCCGAAATGGAAGGCCCTAAATTGATTTATCAAGACTTGATGATGCAATTGATTCAAGATAGTGCCGAAGCTATAAAAGATTTTGAACGAAGCCCATTATGGTTTAAGCAATTATTAATAGCGCATGCAGACGGGATTAACTATTATTTATCAAAACATCCAGAAGTCAAACCAGTGGTACTTAAAAAGTTTAAGCCATGGTACCATTTGATGTGGACAGACGGTAGTGTTTCACCAACAAAGTCGGCAGGGATCACTGAAAAACATGTTGAAGCCTTTTATGGTCAGCAATTATACGCCAATCAGAATGCAGTGAGTGCAAATAACAATTGGCCATCTCCTCTACCCCTTTTTGAACAGCCTAGTTATGATATGGAAGACAAAACCTTAAGAGGTTCAAATGGATTTGCTATTGCACCAAAACATAGTGCAAGTGGAAACGCCATGTTATATATCAACCCACATGTACCTTTTTATTTTAGATCAGAAATGCATATGGTCAGCGAACAAGGCTTAAACGCTTATGGTGCAGTTACTTGGGGACAATTTTTTATCTACCAAGGCTTTAATGAACATTGCGGATGGATGCACACCAGTAGTTATGCTGATGTAGCAGATGTTTATGAAGAACAGACAGAAAAAATAAACAATGAATTGTTTTATACCTATGATCAACAAAAAAAGAAAATTGGACAACGAAAAATTACTATCCAATTTAACGACAATGGTGTTTTGAAAACAAAAGCCTTTGATACTTACTTTACGCATCATGGGCCAGTGATGGGGATGCAAAAAGGAAAATGGTTGAGTTTACAAGAAAACAATCGATCCTTAAATGCTTTAATGGAATGCTGGACCAGAACAAAAGCTAAAAGCTTAGCAGACTATAAAAAAGCAATGGAGTTATTGGCCAACAATAGCAACAATACGGTTTATGCTGACGCAGCGGGTAATATTGCCTATTGGCATGGTAATTTTATGCCAAAGCGCAATCCCAATTTTGATTATACCTTACCTGTGGATGGCACTACTAAAGCAACAGATTGGCAAGGCTTACATCCATTAAGTGAAATTGTTCAAAGCATCAATCCAGAAAATGGCTGGTTACAAAATTGCAATGCCACACCCTTTGCTGTTGCAGGAAAAAATAGCCCTAAAGCAATTGACTACCCAGCTTATATGGCACCAGATGGAGAAAACGGAAGAGGTGTGACTGCAGTAGCACTTTTATCAAAAATTGATAAAATCAATTTAGATGAACTCATTGCATTGGGTTATCATAAAAAATTGAGTGCATTTGATATTTTATTACCTGGCTTTATTCAAACTTCAAAAACGGCAAAAATTTCCCAAAGAACCAAAAAAGCTATTGACTATTTAGCGAATTGGGATCATTTTGCAGACACCAATTCTATTGCGACAAGTATCGCCATTGAATGGGCTACTAAATGGGCGGCGGAAATTCCACCTGCAAACACTGAAGAAGCAGCTACACAAGCCATTGTAAAATACAATCGCATGGACCAAGAAGTTGCGTTTGAAACTAAAATAAAATTATTAGAAGCCACTTTAGATCAATTTGAAAAATGGTATGGTGGATGGGAAATTAAATGGGGTGACATAAATCGCTATCAAAGAGTTGCACCAGGTGCTAATTTTGATGATAATCAACCAAGCTTAGCAGTAAATCAGGCCTCCTCCAAATGGGGCGCTTTGCCCTCTTTCGAAAGTAAACGTTACCCAAATACAACGAAACGTTATGGCTACACAGGTAATAGTTTTGTAGCCGCAGTCGAGTTTGGAAAAAAACTAAAAGCGAAAACCATCGTTACTGGCGGACAAAGCAGGTTTGCAGAAAGTACACATTTCACCGACCAAGCGATTGGATTTTTACATGGACAATTCAAAACCATACACTACTACAAGGAAGATGTTTTAGCTAATAAAAAAGTAGCATACCACCCTGGATTTGCAAGATAGTGATCGTATAATTTAGTGATTAAGGCAATCTTGACTAAGCCTGCTACATTTTTAACTGCGAGCATTTGCATGAGTCTGGTTCGATGGCCCTCTATAGTTCTCTTACTATGACCAAGTTCCGCAGCAATTTGTTTACTAGAGGCTTCTTCACAGATACGTATTAAAATGTATTTATCATACATGTTTAGGGCATTAACACGCTCTATTAAATTAATTTTATCCATAGACTGAGTTAATAACAAGACTCTTTCTGAGGTATGATTACAGAAATACACTTTGTTTTGACATGCCATCACAACTGCTTTATTCCATTCAGCACTAGACATATTTCTAGATACAATTACTTCCACCTCAAGGTCAATTAATTGATATAATACATAATCTGGCGTGTCTTCATTTAAAAGTATGATAAGGGGAAATTCTTTCTGCAAATGTTTTATTTTATTACAAACAGCCAATGTCTCAAAATCAAACATGGCACAATCAATAATTAGTAAACCTTCCGACAATCCCAATCCAATATTAGCTATATCATCTAATGAAGTAAGAATGGTATAGCCATTACAAAGTGGGTGGTCCATTACTAATTGGCTACAACCAATTGCATAAATGCTTTGTTGATCACAAATAAGGACTTGTTTTTGATCTTGCTGGTTATGATAGTTATTTCGCATACTTAAAACAACATCATATCAATTATATTTATACTGCTAGCCGCATATTTTTTACTATTGGTCGTTTTTTTCATTGCAAATACCCCCTTCAACAGTAATCTAAATCTTTACTTTACTACCTTAGTCGATAGAATATACCCAGAAAGAATTAAATTGTGCCTCTTACAAGTTTACTTAACACTTGAATAATATTATGCAATTTGAAAAATCAATTACACTAGCGACCTTTTCACCATTATGGTGGGAAAGTATTTTGTTCATAAGTGTAAGTATTTTATTGATCATTCAACTACCGAAGTTTATAAAGAAAATAAAAATTAAACAATACGACTTATTTATCGCCATCTTATTAATGGCCAATTTTATCATTGAACAATCTTATAATTATTATAACGGATTATGGAATATTCAGCAAAATATTCCAGCACATTTATGTAGCATCAGTAATATTTTATGTATCCTCTACTTATTTAATAAAAATCAACTACTAGGCGAATTCGTATATTATTGGGGGCTTTTGGGAGGGATTCACGCCTTACTCACACCAGAATTTAATACAGGTATCATTGGTTATAATTTTTACAGCTTCTTTATTGGACATGGTGGATTATTGTTAGTGGTATTTTATATGGTCAAGCACAATGGCTTTAGACCAAGGCCGAAATCCTGGTTAAGAATATTTGGCTATTCTCAATTTGTGGTCTTATCAGTAGGTGTTTTAAACTATGCCATTGATACAAACTATATGTTTTTAAGGGAACGCCCTACGGCCAATAATCCATTAATTATTGGTGACTGGCCATTTTATTTGATCACTTTTGAACTAGCTGCAATTTCACATTTTTGGCTTTTTTATTTACCCTTTGCCAGAAAAAATAAAAGGGCCGCATTGGCCCTTTAAGAAAGATAAAATTTTCATGAAGGTTTATAACTCTTCTATGCGCTTTGCTTTGTCGTCAATCACTAAATCGAAATTGGGTTTCACAGCGCCACCATTAGGACAATAGCCAGTAATTAAATCATTGAATTTACAGCCCCATTTAGTCAATTGTTCCAATGTCAAGGGTCTTAAATCTCTTTTTGAACTTTCGCCTCTTCCTGTCCAATACGTAATATGCCAGCCTTCTTCATACAATTTATTGATCTTAGTAATATTTTCAAAATTAGGCTCAGCCAATTCATATACTCGCTTATCAGAATAGAAACAAATAGTTTCGTCGATATCAATTAATGCTTTTTTAGAACCGAATCTTTTTGACTCTATCATTGTATGTTTGTTTTAAAATAAATAATAAAGATAATACTGCTTTAAATTTTATGTAGCTTGTTTGAGTAATTAAAAGTAGAAAAATATTTTTATAATCTAGCTGTTACAATTGATCGATCTAAAAACGCCTTCGTATCATACACAACACTATCAGGATTTGTCTTCAAACTTGAAAAATCTAATACCTTAAAAAAATCATGTGCTACTGCAAGTAAAATTGCATCATACTGACTTAATGATGTCACTAATTTCAATTGATGTTTTTGAAACACTTCCTCCGCATTGGCAAATGGATCAAAGGCTTCTACATTCGCTCCTTTCTCTTTTAAATAAGTAATGATTTCAAACACTTTTGAATTTCTAATATCTGGACAATTTTCTTTAAAAGTGACGCCAAGTAGTAAAATCTTTGCTTTTTGAATTTTTTTTCCTGTCTGCTCGATTAAACGAATCAATTTATCACTCACAAATAAACTCATTTGATCATTGACATCTCGTCCTGATAAAATTACTTGTGGATGATAGCCTAATGCTTTTGCTTTATGCGCTAAATAATAGGGATCAACGCCAATACAATGGCCGCCTACTAGTCCTGGTTTGAAAGGCAAAAAATTCCACTTTGTACTTGCCGCTGCTAAAACCTCATGCGTGTCAATCTCCATCCGATCAAATATCAACGCTAATTCATTGACAAAAGAAATATTAATATCTCTTTGCGCATTTTCAATTGACTTTGCCGCTTCTGCTACTTTAATAGATGGTGCACAATAGGTTCCAGCTGTAATGATACTTGAATACAATTGATCTATATATAAAGCAATTTCGGGCGTAGAACCTGATGTAATTTTTTTAATTTTAGTCAAAGTATTGACTTGATCACCCGGATTGATTCTTTCTGGTGAATAGCCGCAATAAAAATCAACATTAAAAGTTAATCCCGATATTTTTTCAAGTAATGGAACACAATCCTCTTCTGTACAACCTGGATACACCGTACTCTCATAAATAACAATATCTCCTTTTTTCAAAAAGCTGGCAATATCTGTTGTAGCTTTTAATAAAGGTGCTAAATCAGGGGTTTTATCAGCATGCACAGGTGTAGGCACCGTAATAACATAAATTGTAGCTGCTGCAATTGCTGCTATGTCATTTGTTAATGTCAATTGATTATGCTGGATAAGTTCCTCAGCTGTAGTTTGCATTGTTATATCGGTTCCCATTTTGAGCGCCTCCACCCTTGATGGGTCTAAATCATATCCAATTACTGTGTGCCGCTTTGAAAATGCCAAAGCCAAGGGTAAGCCCACATATCCTAATCCGATGATGGCAATAATGGGTTGATTGGATGGAGTCAATTGATGCATTTGTCGCCAAAGTTAATGGAGACCTTAATGATGTCCATATTTTTTTTCTCCTGCAGGAATAGCAATAGTTAACCTATTTTGAGGTGGTGGTAAAGGGCAAGTAGCAAATTCAGTAAACGCACAAGGTGGATTATAAGACTTATTAAAATCAATATAGGTTTCCCCATTGGCGTCAGGCCTATCAAGTTCAATGAATCTTCCTGATCCATAAGTTGTTTTACCTGATGTGGCATCTGCAAAAGTCACAAATAATCTTTGTCCACCTTCATCAATAGCATCCAATCGATAGGTTTTACCATCTATCTCAAATACTAATTGTCCACCGTGTTTTTGTGCTGTATTTTGGCCCAATACATTCATAATCATCAAAGGGTTTTGGTCTTGTGGAATCACTTTGGCTTTGATGCGCCATTTTGAATCTACTGGAAACCTTTCAATACCATTAAATTCAAGTAATGTTTTTGCCTTTAAGTTTCTAAAACGTACACCTACTTTGTCTTCTCTTTTAATCACTACCCAAACAAAATCCTTCCATTGGCTTGTGTATTCCCCTTCCTTGTTAGAAAGTAAATTAAGGTTAGTGAAATCTACTTTAACTTCACCTGCAGTATTTTTAATTATCACTTTGTCTTTCGTATTGTTTTGCCAAAAAACCTGCTCTCCGTTGAAGAAAAAACTACCTAAATATGCCGGGAAATCAGGGTTATTATACACTAAATCATTGCTGGCATCAGCGCCAAATTTATTAACGCCCTTTTGCAACCAAAATAAACCCTCTAAATTTAGCCACCCATCCGGCTTTTTTAAAGCTTCAATTCTTTCAATATGCCAGTTGTCAATTGCCGATAAATAAGCATTTGGCTGCCCAAAACTAAGCATTGTGATGAACGTTAATATACATGCAGTAGCTATTTTTTTCATTGTTTAGTTTTATTATCATTTTTTCAATAAAGATTGGCTTTGTTGAAGCAATTAAATTAGAATAGATTCTTAAAATTAGACAATTTTATTTGTCTATCAAATTAGTAGGAAGGTATTTTTTTGTTGCCTTCTCAATAGTTTAAGTAAATTTACAAGGATTAATTTTAAATTATGAAAAAGCTAGTATCTATCCTCTTTTGTGCTGTCCTTTTTTTTGGATGTAAAAAGGAAACTGTAACACCAACAGTAGCAACCACAACTCCAACACCAGTGAACCCAAATATAGCTGCAAACACTTGGATCTATGAAGCAATGAGTTACTACTATTTATGGAATACCCAAATGCCTACTTTAGCAAGTACAAATACCACTGCAAAGTCTACAGATTATTTTTATACTTTATTAAATGATTATGGTAAGACGGATCGTTTTTCCTGGATTGATGAAAGTTATACTAATTTACAGAATCAATTAAATGGTATAAGTACTGTTTTAGGGATAAAAAACAATGCATTTTATACTGATGATTCAAAAGCAAGCCTCGCCTTTGTCTTAGCCTATGTTTTAAAAGGAAGTCCTGCTGAGAAGGCAGGTTTAAAAAGAGGTGATATTATATTAAAAGTAGATGATCAAACCATCACGCCTTCAAATTATACGACCATTTTGTCCAATCAAACTTTGAAACTTGGTCTTGGTGAATTTACAAATGGGGCATTTGTTTCCAATGGTAAAACTGTAACGGTGACAAAAGTAGAATTACAAACTAATCCAATATTAGCGGATACCATTATAGAGTGGTCTGGCAGAAAAGTGGGCTACCTTGCCTATAGTCAATTCTTAAACAGTTTTGATGATAGTATCAGGGCCATTTATGGTCGATTCAAAACTGCGGGTGTAAATGAATTAGTGCTTGATTTCAGGTACAATGGTGGTGGATATGTAGTTTCAGCTGACTTAATCACCAATTTAACGGTAAAAGACGCTGCTGCCAGAGTGGGGAAATTGATGAATAAAAAAGTCTACAACAATACTTACACTGAATATTTAAATAGAACCACCGGAGCTAGTGCGTTTGAAACCTTATTTAAATCAGAACCAAATAACCTAGGCACACTCAACAGAGTATTTGTACTAACTGCAGGTAATACCGCTTCTGCAAGTGAATTAGTGATCAATAATTTGAAGCCTTTTATGGAGGTCATTTTAATAGGAGAAAATACCTATGGGAAAAACGTAGGTTCTTTTACGCTAACAGATCCAAATAAAAGATGGGATTTTGGACTTCAACCCATCACTTTTTTAACCAACAATGCAAATGGTGAATCTAATTATGGTACTGCTAGCGGCTTTACCCCTAATTATTTAATAGCAGATAATATACTCCCTTACAAAACCTTAGGCAATCCTTTAGAAACTTATTTCAATAAAGCATTAAGTATTATTGGCGGCGTTGCATATAAATCTAGTTCAACTGAATTTGTACAGAAATATACCCGAACTTTGATGAGCAAGGAATCTTTTTCTGATAATAAATGGCTGGATAGAAAAGAAATGTGGATGGACCCAAAATAATTATTTATGAATTTAAAGATTCAAGTTTTTGTAACTGGTGGCACATTTGATAAAGAGTATAATGAATTGAATGGTAATCTTTATTTTAAAGATACCCACTTACATGAAATGCTTGACCTTGGCAGAAGCAGACTAGATTTATCTATTGAATCATTGATGATGAAGGATAGCTTAGATTTTGTAGAAGCTGATCGTGCGTTAATTGCTGCTGCATGTAATGCAACAAAAGCAGAAAGAATTTTGATCACGCATGGCACCGATACCATGACCACTACTGCATTGTATTTACAAAAAACCTGTCCTAGTAAAACAATTGTACTAACTGGTGCAATGATCCCATATAAATTTGGCAGCTCCGACGGGCTATTTAATTTGGGTAGTGCACTTGCTTTCACTCAAATACTTTCTGCTGGCGTGTACATTGCCATGAATGGAAAATACTTTGAAGCAAACAAAGTCAGAAAAAATACAGAGAAGGGTGAGTTTGAATTAATTGATTAAAATATTTGACTTAAAACTAAACACTTACTTATACCTAGTATCAATTAAGTATTGAATTCTCCAACCCTCTTTTAATTTAACTAGTTGAAAACTATTCACTCCTTTATGTGAATATTGTCCTTTGTAATAAAAAGTGTAAGGTGTCCACACTGTTGCCATCAATGGCTCTATATTCACCGCGCCAAATTCAATTCTTTCGTCTAAGGCATTGGGCATTTGCTTGCCAATACTTTGAATAAACTCTTTTATTGATTCTGTTTTAACAACTACACCCTCTGGTTTATTTTGTATAGTTTGAAAAATGACACTTTCAGAGAAGCAATTTTTTAACAAAACTGTATCTGAATTTTTCATTGCAGTAAACATATTTTGTATGACTTGTTTCACTTCTATTTCAACATCAGTTGGACTGGTAGTCATTGATGCTTGAGCTATCGACACAATAGGTAAACTGCAAAAAAAGAAAAGAAAATAAACGATTGATTGACGCATAGTTAAGAAGATTTGATACAAATGAATAACAGTAAATTTTTAAATCTGGCTTGTTATTACTAAATTGATTGTAATTTAAAACCAATTTTCAATTTCGCACCATGAAAACAACTAAAATAATTTATTGGGTAACAACAAGTATTATTTGTCTATTTGCTTCTACTGCTATTTTCATGAACTCTGAAATGGCTATCGAAGGAACAAAACATTTAGGTATTCCTCGTTGGCTTGGACTCGAGGTAAGTATTGGACAACTTGTTGGACTTGTTTTATTAATAGTTCCTGCAGTGCCTGCTCGTTTTAAAGAATGGGCTTATGTTGGATTTGGCATTATGTATCTCACTGCAGCAGTAGCACATATAGCAGTTGGAGATCCACTCAACAATACAATCATGGCTGTTTTATTTTTTGGATTATTATTAGCTTCCTATATCAGTTTTCACAAATTATTGAGGCAAGGAAAGTAATACTAATTTTAAAAACCCATCAATTGATTTATCATCCATCCACTTGATTACGGCAACTAAATCATGTTCTGGATCAACATAGATTGCATTAGTGCCATTCCCAATATGTGCATAAGCAGAAGCAGGTGCGGATGGATACATTTTTTGATCTGTATTTAAAAAATAGTTCATGAATCCATAACCTGTATTCACAGCCGTTGGCGTAGTCGCTTTTTTAATCCAATCTTCTGATATAATTTGTTTACCATTCCAATTTCCTTTTCTTAAAGTAAGTAAACCAAACCTAGCCATGTCATAAGCATTAATAAATAAGCCTCCACCAAAATGGCCGCCTCCACTTACCGATTGAACCATTTTGCCATCCAATATAATCCATGCGTTCTTATACCCAGTCCATGCCCAGGTGTTGGATGCACCAATCGGTTGCATCACCTGCTCTCTTAACACTTCTGGCAAAGGTTTTCTCCAAACTGAGGTGGCTGCTAAAGCCAACGCATTCACCCTGGTATCGTTATATTTATAGACTGTACCTGGTTCAAATCGCTTTCTTGTAGTCCACTCTTCTGATTTTTCAGAAGGACGGTCAGCCCAGTCTGGTTTACCCCATAATACTCCCTCCCAATCACTGGTTTGTCTTAATAAATGCTCCCATTTAATTTTTCTATTGTGATCAGTTTCAAATGGATAAATAAAAGAAGTTTTTACAATTGGATTTTGATCTAAACTAGTAGCATCCTGTACTAATTCAATAGGGGGTAGATAAGTAAATACATGATCGTCAATAGAACGAATCAACCCCTTATCCACAGCCAAGCCAATCACAGTAGATAACATACTCTTGGTGACACTATTCACCATTTCCACTGCATTAGGATTGCCCCATTCTGCAATAATATAACCTTTATAAATAAGCACCCCTGCAGCAGGACCACGACTAGTCATGGGTCCTATGGGATCCGAATAGGGTTCTTTCCCAAACTGCATCGCTTGTGTGAGCATTAAGTTTTTAGGAAATTTTGTTTCGTGACCTAGCGCATATTGAATCGCCTGTTGTATGAGCGTGGTATCTATCTTAAAAATAGTGGGTGATTTTCTTTCCCAGTTAACTGCACTAGGATAATAGGACTTTACCTGCGCACTCAATGTAAAAGAAATAGAAAGTAGTATTATTAGGAATTGCTTCTTCATAAAATTTGATTGCATGTTTATTATTTTAATTGTGTGGTATCTACTCTGCTTGGTGTGTCTTTTCCTGCAACAATAGACTGCGCACTTAAAGCAATTGCTTTGATAATTTCATTCATATTGTCAAGATTCAAGGTTTCAATATGATCAGAAGCTTTGTGGTAATTGGGTTCTACATCCATTTTAGAAGTAGAAATTGTATGGGCTGCAACACCAAGTCTAGCAAGCGTTGCATTGTCAGATCGATAAAATAAATTTTGCTCAGAATAAGGGTCGGGATAAAATTTAAAATTGGATCCATCTAAGTTTTTTTGTAAGATAGCACCCATATTTGTTTTCTCATAACCAGTAATATAAGCGCTGTTTTTTCCCCACTTACTTTCTGTGCCGATCATTTCAATATTAAACATAGCTACCACTTTTGATGGGTCTAATTGCTTTGAAAAATATTGAGCACCATAGCCACCCACTTCTTCCGCAGTAAATGCTGCAAAAAGGATCGTTCTCTCGTTATTATTTAAGGCTTTATAATACTTTGCGAGCATTATCATAGCGGTAGTTCCAGCTGCATCATCATTCGCACCATTGTATATAGAATCATTATTTATCATGTTTTTAGTATTGATTCCAAGATGATCATAATGTCCAGAAAAAATTACTATTTCGTTTTTTAATGATTTGCCTGGTAGCATCGCCACTACATTCGCTAAGGGCATTTTTTCTACTTGATGTATTGCTTGAATTACATATTTGCTTGGATTAGTATTTGTCAAGAAAAAAATAATATTTGATTGATTATCTGGCAAGTTGTTTTTAAATCTGATTAGCCTGCCAAAGTTTTGAACATGCGCTTCGTCTACTAAAACAATAGTTGGCTGATTAGCGCTAATAATTTTTGCAGCTGCCTGATTTAAATTTTCTGTGGCTGCGATTTTTGTAATTATATACCCTTCGCTAGAATTGATATTAAGTTCTGGCTGCAATGTTAATACTATTACTTGTCTTGTATCTATGCTAACGCCGTCTAAACTTGCAAAAAGACTTATAAACTTGGGCCGATTGATCGAGAATTTTTGTAAAAACTGGTCATCGCCCTGTAAAGACTTAAGGCCAGAACTTGCAAATTCATTAGCAATAAATGCTGCTGCTTTATCAATGCCAGGACTAAAGGTTCTTCTTCCCTCCATAGCATCTGATGCCAACATTCGCTCTATTCTTTCAGTTTCAGATTTACTAATAATTTTATCTATTAGCTGGCTTTTACCAACAAGCGGAAAAAACAAGACTAAACATACTATTTTAATTAGATTCATTTTAAGGTTTTATGTATTGATTTAAAGATAATTTCATTTTTGATACAAATGTAAAAAATGATTTGGTTGTGCGTTCATTTACTTAGGTGTATTAAACCTTTTGATTTATTATTGGTCTAACTTCAAATCATATGACTGATCAAGCGCTCATTATACAATTTCAATCTGGCGACTCCAAGGAGCACGCATTTACACAGTTGTTGAAAAGACATCGCGAACCTATATTTTTTCAGATAAAAAAAATGGTGATTGATCATGCAGATGCTGACGATATTGCACAGGCGGTCTGGATCAAGGTTTGGAATAAATTAGATGGCTTTAAGCAGGAAAGCGCATTTAGTACCTGGCTCTTTAGAGTGGCTTACAACGAAACATTAAATTTTATAGCACAGAAAAAGCGGATCCAAGGTCAAACAAAGCAAAATTATTTAAAGCAGGCAAATGAACATCCAATCACCCAAAATGGACTCAAAGAAACCGCTATCCAGATAAAACTGGAGCGCGCAATTATAGAATTACCTGAGAAACAACGCTTTGTATTTATGTTAAGGTATTATGAAGGCTTTGATTACGAAAAAATTGCAACTATAACAGGCACCACCGTTGGTGGTGCAAAAGCCAATTATCATCAGGCAGTAAAAAAAATGACTGAAATAATCAAACAAGATTAAACAATTGAACTTAAAAGATGTCTAAATCATACTATGGAAAACGAAACTATTTCAAAAGAACTAGAAGCTGCTTTAAAAGGTTTTCAAGCAAAAAATAATCAGGTGCCTGAGGGTTATTTTGACCAATTTGAGCTGGAACTGTTGCATAAAATTCAAACTGATGCAAATGCACCTAAACAAGCAAAGGTCTATTCTTTAATTGCAAAATCAAAAAAATACCTTGTTGCAGCAAGTTTAGTTATTGCCGTTGCTACCGGATACTTTTTTTACGATAATCTGAAAACAAATGAAATCACTCAGGATGAGTTTGTACAAATTGAAACACTGCCTGATTTAGTGATTGAAACTTATATTAATAATAATGAGCTTGTAGCAGAGGTCGATTGGAATTCCGCAATTGAAACTGAAAGCGCTTCAATGCAGATAAATAATAATTAACTGCTAATTTTTTAAAAAATCATTTAGAGTTAGATTAAACTTTCAAATTAAAACATAGTCCAATTTCAAATTATAATTTTATGAAAAAAATACTTTTTCTATTTAGTTTTCTTTTATTTTTTGTTTTTGCTCAAGCGCAACATAGACCAATGCATGGACAAGATAGAATGATGCCACCTCCAATGGAGCGTTTAAGTAAAGAACAAAGAGCACAACTCGAATCCTTTAGAATTCAGTTCATCACTAAAAAGCTAGACCTAACACCTGCAGAAGCAGAAAAATTTTGGCCAGTGTACAATGAACAAAAAGAAAAAAGTCGAAAAGTCATGCAAGAAAAAATAGAGGACGAAATTGAGTTTCAAGAAGCTATGTTAGCGGTAAGAAAAAAGTTTAAGAAAGACTTGATGCCTATCCTAAAATCAGAAGAAAGAGTGAATATGGCTTTAAAAGTAGATAGGGAGTTGTTAAATAAAATGCGTGATGAAATGATGCGCAGAAAAAGACCAATGCAATAAGGTTGAGTTGGTAGCATAAAAAAAGCACCGGCTGAGAGACTGGTGCTTTTTTAATATTCATTATAAACAAGAATTATAAATCTGAATAAGCCTTTGCGCGCATTAAAATAATATCTGATTTTGAAACTGTATTCAAGTATTCAGGCAAGTTACTCATATGCTTCCAAGCAGGTGATTCTCCAAAACTTTTCCAGTGGGCCTCTCTGTCAGCAATATTTTCAAACCTTGTGATATAAATTAAATTAGGCATCCTACTACCAGCAATCACTTTACTATAGAACAAAGCATTGAAATTTAAGGTAGTAAACAAATCTATTTCTTTGCCCTCATTAAACATATGTACTTTTTTTAGAAACATTGCTTCGTCCACACTTTCATAGCTTCTAAATTCATAAATATTTTCAGGAGATTTTTGAAAAGTTGTATTTTTTTGAAACTGTCCATGAAATTTAAACGACTTAGAAATGGTTGTTTCTACTCTATTATAAGGCAACATACCCTCAGTTGTTGATAAACTCAATAAAGGATTAGACTTTAATGGGTCAATTGCTTCTTTTAATTGATCTAACTGATCTAGTTGTTGTAAACGTTTTAAAGGAATCCAAACTAGAATAATTTTATCTTTTGCCGTATCATTATTGATAGGTTCAAATACGCCCACATTGATAATACCATTTTGGTGTAGATGAGGTAGGTATATCTCTTTCAAATAAACATCAACTGCAGCTATCTGTCTTTGTGTGCTACAATGGTACACTTGTGTTACATAATAATCGCGAGGCTTTGTCTTTGTAGCAGCATAACCACTAATATGGGTTAAAAGAATTAAAATTAAAAATAATTTTTTCATAGGTTTATTTATTTTTTGATTGATGACCATTCCATCCAAAGAAAGCTACAATTAAAAACGCTAAAAATGGTATAATATAACCAAACTGTATATTGGCAGTTGCATCAGCAATCATACCAAAAAATCTTGGTAAAATTGCACCTCCAACAATAGACATGACGATTAAACTACTTGCCATTTCTGTATCTGCACCCAAATCTTTAATACCTAAAGAAAAAATAGTGGGGAACATAATGGACATAAAATAACATATTCCAATAAGTGCATAAATTGTGATCATGCCTTTACCAAAAATAGCCACTAAAGATAATGAAGCTGCTGCAAGGGAAAATAAAATCAATAATTTATTAGGTGCAATCACTTTCATCATTGCAGTGCCTGAAAAACGACCTATTAAAAATGCTAAACCGCCTAAACTTAAATAATCTGCAGCTTGTACTTCGGTGAGGCCTGCAACTGCTATCCCGTAAAGTATGAACAAACTCAATACTGAAACCTGAGCACCTAAATAAAAAAATTGTGCAATTACTGCCCATTTTAAATGCCTATGCTTAAATGTTTCTAGAATACTAGATTTAATTTGATTATCCTTTTCTCTAATATCAGGCAATTTTATAAAATAAAATAACACAGCAATAATCAATAAGATGATACCCAAAATAGTATAGGGTGTTTTTACCGAATAGGCTTCAGCTGCCAAAGCTGCTTTTTTTGCTGTAATGGTCATCGCACTTAATTCACTATCAGTATAACCTTTGGTTAATATAATTCTAGCACCAATGGCTGGAGCCAAAGCCACTGCAAGGCCATTAAATGATTGAACCATATTTAATCTTTGTGTTGCAGAATTCGGATCGCCCAATGCAGCTGCATAAGGGTTTGCTGCGGTTTCAAGTATAGTTAATCCAGATGCAATGACAAACAAAGCAAATAGGAAATAATTATAAGACTGATGATTGGCTGCCGGAACAAACAAAAAAGAGCCTATTGAAAATAAAACTAAGCCAGAAATAATGCCCCACTTATAACCCCATTTTTTCATGATAAATCCGGCAGGAAGCGCCATAAAAAAATAAGCTGCAAAAACTGCAGAATCTACCAAAGTGGATTGTGTAGTCGTTAATGTAAAAGATTTTTTTAAGTGCGGAATTAATATAGGATCTAAATTATGTGCAAAACCCCATAGAAAAAATAAACAAGTAATTAATATAAACGGAATTAAAGTGTTTGCTTGTTTTTGCATGGGTTGATTTTTATTTTAAAATCTCATTGAATTCAATTCTTTCACCATCTGGACCAAGTATATTGAAATATTTGCATCCCTTTGTCCAAAATGATAAAAAAACTGGTGCAGGCTCTTGAACTGCATAGCCATTATTAATCATGTTCATAAAACAGGCTTCTACATTATCTACGTCAAATGCAATATGATCTATATGCCCATTTCCTCTGGCTTTTACAGCTGGCAGTTCAGATGATGGCATTTGATATAGTTCAACAATAACTTCCCCATTTTGCATCATAACCACCTCTCCTTTTTCATTGTTCATATCAAATTGAGCTTGCATACAATTAGAAAATCCAAGACCTTCATAAAAAGGAACAGAAATTTTTAAATCTGTGACAGGTATACCAATATGTTGTAATTTATTAATTTTCAGTTCCATGTTTTATTAAATTAAATAGTTTGATTATGGTCAAAATAGTTGTTTCAATTACTATTTAACAAGTGCTAAATGATACTCTTGAATCAAAGCTGGATTTTCTGGACTCAATGTAAAACTTAATTTTAGATTTTGTTTCGATCCTTCCAAAATACAAAAGCCTCTCAATTGATTTTCTGCAACCATTTTCCCAATTGTTTTAATTGCCCCAGCTTGTTCGAATAATTGTTTTGCCTCAATCTTCAACTGATCAATTAAATAATCATCAAAAAAGTTTTCGGCAAAAATAGAAGGCATATTTACCCAGTTAGGTAAAATTTGAATAAGTTCTTTTTGGCGCTGCTCTAGAATAGGAGATACTGCCACTATTCTTGGTTGTAGTTTAGCAATTTGAACTAAAGTATCCAAGACAATCAAATTCATCGTTGAAGTTGGCGCATAAGTATGATTGGCAAAAAAGATCACACCTAAACCATACTCAGGCAAAAAGCGCCAATTGCTTCCAAAACCAGGCAATCCACCACTATGGCCAATACTAGTTTTACCCTCTGCATCATGCATCCAATTTAATCCATAACTATAACTTGTCGTAGTAGCAAGTTTTTTCCCAGATGGAAATTGATAATTGGGGTTTAAACCAATAAAAGAGTAAGGCTGATGCATCTCTCTTACGGTACTTCTTTTAATCACTTTGTTTTCTGGATCATTTCTTTCCGGCCATGCAGCTTGATGCAAGGCGACATATTTTGCATAATCGCTGATAGATGTAATCATCCCGCCCATGGCACCATAGATGCCATCTTTAAGCAATGGTACATTGACCCAATTACCATTGATGGTTCTGTAGCCCTTTGCTAAATTTTCTTTTGGAATTTTTGTGTATTCGTAAGTTGTATGATTCATCCCTAAGGGATCTAAAATGGACTGCTTAATATACTTATCATAGGACAATCCTGATACCTGATGAATAATATAACCTAACATGGCAAAACCAAGATTACTATATTCATAATAAGCGCCTGTAGTATTTGAAAACGAAAGACCTTTTTCAATCAAGGCAATTAAATCGGCTTCAGAATCAGATAATTGTCTGTCGCCCCATGGGTTGTCTTCTGGAAAACCAGCTTGATGCGACATTAAATGCCGAATTGTAATTGGTGCTCCATCTTTGGTTAAAACCTGACCTTTCATTGACGGAATATATTGGTCAACAGGATCATCCAACTTCAACTTCCCAGCATCTCTTAATTGAAGGATTGCCATTGTTGTAAAACTTTTAGACATAGATGCGATACGGAACATGGTCTCCTCATTTGCTGGAATTTTTTCCTCTATATTGGCCCAGCCTCCTACATTTTTATATAATAATTCACCGTCTAATATAATAGCAAATGCATAAGCAGGAAGATGATTTTTTTCTGCATAAGACTTATATAAGGCATCCACTATTGGTATTGCTGCCTGTAATTTTACCTTTCTGTTTTCGTCTGCAAATGCAGCAGGTTTGAATTGAAGAGCAGTTTGCGTAAAACCAGTCGTAAGCATAAACTGTGTTACAAATAACCCTATTAATAATCTTATTTTCATGGTATTGTATTCATCACAATTTAGGTTTTAATTGAAAAAAATGAAGTAATTTTCTTTACTTAATTAACAGCTATGCGTAAACAACTTTTTTTAGTATTATTTGCTTTCCCTTTACTCATTTTTGGTCAACAGAAGGCCAACTACGACCTTGCGGCAAGATTCTCTCCAAAAAAATTGGAGAAGATGATATTCTCTTTATCTGTAGATCCCCATTGGCTTAAACAATCCAACAAGTTTTGGTATGTCTACGAAACTAGTGAGGGAAAACAATGGATGATTGTAGATCCTACAAAAAACGAAAAGAAGGCCATGTTCGACAAAGAACAATTAGCTGCTGCTTTAACAAAAATTATAAAAGACCCCTTTGATGCTCAACATCTTCCAATTGATTCTTTGAAATTTATTAAAGATGAAAATTGGATTCAATTTGAAGTAAAAAGTAGTATTGACATTGATAAGCCAGGTGCTACCAAAAAAGATGGTAAGGCCGAAAAAATAAAGAAAATATTTTATTTTGAATACAACTTGAACACTGCTCAACTAAACGAACTGGTTGGTTTTACAAAACCTAAAAAGAAACCAAGCTGGGCTAATATAGCACCTGATCAATCTAAAGTTGTATTTGGCAGAAATTACAACCTCTATTATATGGACAAAGCGAATTACGAAAAAGCGTTGATCAATGAGGAGGATAGTACAATTGTAGAGACAGCTATTACAAAAGATGGTATTCAAAATTTTAGTTGGCATAGTGAAGGTGGCGCTGGTGGCGGGGGAGAAACCAATGTAGATGCTGAGAAAAATAAAAACAAAAGAAAGCCAGTATTTGGCTATTGGAGTGAAGATAGCAAACAGCTTTCCATTGTAAAAGTAGACAATAGAAAAGTAAAAGATCTTTGGGTAATTAATAGTATTGCTGATCCAAGACCAACACTTGAAACTTACAAATATTGGATGCCCGGTGAAAAAGAAGCACCGATAGATCATTTGATGTTAGTAGACATGATTAATTATACCAACAAAGAAATCAATGTATCACAATACAAAGACCAAGACATTTCTTTGTGGAATAAGTCTGCGGCAGTCAATGCCAGAGATGATGAATTTAAGCCAATGGTTTGGTTGGGCACCAATGATCAGTTATATCTTGCAAGAACAAGCCGTGATCTAAAAAAGATTGATCAATGTGTGGTTAATACTAAAACAGGAGAAGTAAAAGTTGTTGTAGCAGAAGAAATGAATACTTCCATTGAAATAAAAAAACCATTTTTGATAAAAAATGGTGTTGAATTAATTGAGTGGAGTGAACGTGATGGATGGGCTCACCTATATCTATATGATGGACAAGGAAAATTAAAAAATCAAATTACACAAGGTGCATGGCATGTGGAAGAAATCATTGCAGTAGATGAAGCGAAAAGAGTGGTGTATTTTTCTGCAAACGGAAAAGAAAGATTAGCTAATGGAGATAAAGAAGATCCCTATTACTTGCATTTGTACAAAATTAATCTTGATGGCACAGGATTACAATTATTAAATGTGGGCAATTTTGACCACAGCTTTAGTTTAAATGACAATAAAACTTATTTTGTCAACAATGCTTCAAGGGTCAATACAATTCCAGTTGCAAGTCTATATAATATAGATGGTAAAAAATTAATGGAATTAGAAACTGCCGATTTAACTAGTCTATTTGCAACCGGCTATAAATTTCCAGAAACTTTTAAAGTAAAAGCTGATGATGGCATTACAGATTTATATGGTGTCATGTACAAACCATATGACTTTGACAGTAGCAAGAAGTATCCAATTATAGAATATGTGTATCCCGGCCCTCAAACAGAGTCAGTAAACAAAACATTTAGCAAAGGCATGGATCGTATCGATCGACTTGCTCAATTAGGTTTTGTGGTGGTGACAATGGGTAATAGAGGAGGACATCCTGCAAGAAGCAAATGGTATCATAATTATGGTTATGGCAATTTAAGAGACTATGGTCTTGCAGATAAAAAAGTAACAATTGAGCAATTAGCAGACAGGTATTCATTTATTGATCGTAACAAGGTGGGCATTCACGGTCATAGTGGTGGTGGATTTATGAGTACTGCTGCTATGTTGGTCTACCCAGATATATTTAAAGTAGCTGTAAGTAATGCAGGCAATCATGATAATAGCGTGTACAATAGATGGTGGAGTGAAAAGCATCATGGTGTAAAAGAAACTATTTCTGAAAAAGGCGACACGACTTTTAGTTATATGATAGATAAAAATCCAGACCTTGCTAAAAACTTAAAAGGAAAATTATTGCTGATACATGGAGAAATCGACAACAATGTGCACCCAGCCAATACTTTAAGAGTGGTGAATGCATTGATTAAAGCAAACAAACGCTTTGATATGTTAATCTTACCTACACAAAGACATGGCTTTGGTGATATGAATGAATATTGGTTCTGGAGAACTGCAGATTATTTTGCCAAGTATTTATTAGGAGATCATACAGAGCGATCGGTGGATATAGAAGAATTAATTAAAGATATAGAACAAAAAAAATAGTATTTCTAATACTCCGTCTAAAAATGCCCCGATAAATTGGGGCATTTTATTTTATTAATCTTTCGCATTTTTTCCAATACCCAAAGAAACTTGGATAATAGCCTGACACTTCTGGAAAGAGCCAATCTCTTTGTTCTTGAGTACCTTGATAATGAATTGTTGTAGGGTGCTCTTTGTAATAGATAGTTGGTACCGGATTTTTTACAGTTTTAATTTGTTGTAATAAAGATTCAAAATTTCCAATAAATACCTGAATTCCTGCAATATTTTTTTGTGCCAAATCAATAATAAATTGCAAAACATTTTCAGCTATAGGGAACTTCACATAATGATTTGGTTCTAACAATAAAATTCGATTTGCTTTTTCGGTGGCATACCATAGTGGATCAAGGTTAAAACTATTGTAAATACAAAACGGTAAACTATTATCGATTTTATTTAGATTGAATTTTTCAAGTCTGTTAGTTTGTTGTACTTTCTCTAAAATTTGCAAAGTATTGATTTCGAATATTTGATCTCGCGACTGTGTTAAGCTTATACTATGCCCAGTTTGAATTTGCCCAGTATTGTTAAAAATAGCTTCTGGTAGTTTTTCATAAGACCTATCCAAAAATGTGTCTTGCTGTTTTGTATTAGTATATTTATTGATATTATCTTGATTAGCTACATATTGCTTACTGCTGAATGTGCCTGCAACCCATTGCCAACTTAAAAAATTGGCTGCAGGATCATGATCTAATAAATAGGCATACATCCACTTTGCGCCAGGCAGCCAAGCTGCTTTAAAAATATTGGTGTGCAGCATCGAAATATACATACGCAAATGGTTGTGTAAATAACCTTGCTCATATAATTGTCGAATAGCATCATCAATAGCTAATATACCAGTTGAAGCGTTCGTGATAACATTAGGAGGCTGCGCTAATAGTACATTCGATTGAGGTGATTTTAGGTCCTGTAAAATTAAATCACCTTTTACTTGCCATACTCTTTGAAAATATTCCCTCCAAGCCATTTGTTGCATGAATCCTATCCATGCTTGTTTCTTGTATTTGCCCCTAAGCGTATCCATGATCAATAATGGACTCAAAAAGCCTCTTGAAATATAGGGGGACCATCTAGTAATAGCTCCATTGGTATAATTTCTGGTAGCATGATAACTTGATGGGTTGTAAGCATTCAATTGATTCAATAGCCGGTCATAAGTCATATGCATTGAGGTAGAGTATTATAACTAATCAATGAACAATTTTGACTCAAAAATGTTTAAAATACATGCAAGTTCAGCTCGTTTTTCCTCATCAATTATTCAATCAATCTGAATTGATAGCCAATAGTGGTGATTTTTACCTCATCGAGTCAGATTTGTATTTCTTACAATATCAGTTTCATCAACAAAAAATTTTGTTTCATAGAGCCACTATGAAATACTATGCAGGTTTAATTACTCAGAGAGGATGCAACTGTCACTATATTGAGGCACACGATCCATTTGCTAACATTCAGAATTTAGTAAAAATGCTAGCAAATAAGGGTATAGAGAAAATTAAATTGTATGACCCTTGTGACAACTGGTTGGATAAAAAATTAAAAAATGCCTGTTCGAAAAACAATATTGAATTGATCTACTTACCTAGTCCCAATTTTTTAAACAATCAATCAGATGATATAGAATTACTTGGTCATAAAAAAAGCTATTTCCAAACGAGTTTTTATACTGAACAAAGAAAATATAGAAAAATTTTAATTGATCAAGATGGGAGTCCAATTGGAGGACAATGGAGTTATGACGTAGAGAACAGGAAAAAAATTCCAAAAAATACAGCTATCCCTGCCATTCATTTTTTTGAAGCAAACCCTTTTATCCTTGAAGCAACTGATTATGTAAAAGCAAAGTTCAAAAATAATCCGGGAAAAAATGTGGCGCCATTTAATACAGCAGATAAAGGCTTGTATTATCCTGTAACACATGCTGATGCAAAAAAAGCGATGGAACTGTTTATTGAAGAAAAATTAACAGTATTTGGAATATACGAAGATGCCATGTTAGTGGCAGAGAAAACTTTATTCCATAGCGTACTTAGTCCCCTAATCAATGTGGGATTGATTCAGCCAAATGAATTATTAAACGCACTAATAAAAGCTTACCAATCAGAAAAAGCACCTATTAATAGTATTGAAGGAATTATAAGGCAGATTATCGGATGGAGAGAATTTGTGCAATTGACCTATAGAAAAATTGGAAGTCAACAAAGAACAAAAAATTTTTGGGGCTTTACCAAAAAAATGCCTGCTTCCTTTTATAACGGTACAACAGGAATAGCGCCAGTAGATATTAGTATCAAAAAATTGCTTGAATCAGGCTACAACCATCATATTGAAAGATTGATGGTATTGGGTAATTTTATGTTGTTATGTGAAATACATCCAGATGAAGTATACAAGTGGTTTATGGAAATGTATATAGATGCTTATGATTGGGTAATGGTACCTAATGTATACGGTATGTCACAATTTGCAGACGGCGGAATGATTACGACTAAACCCTATATCTGCGGATCAAATTATTTAATGAAGATGGGGGATTTTCCAAAAGGAGCATGGCAAGAAATTTGGGATGGCTTGTTTTGGCGTTTCTTATCTAAACAGCGTGTCGTTTTTTCAAAAAATCCAAGATGGGCCATGTTATTAAGTACGTGGGATAAAATGCCAGAAGAAAAAAGAGCTGTACATCTGAAAAATGCCGAAGACTTTTTAAAAAATTTAAAATAGTAAAATGAATAGTGTCTCAAAGATTATTAATAGACCCACAGATCCAATATTAAAATCCGACTGGGAAGAAAAAGACAGGGATCGCATTATTGAGATGGCTTGGGAAGACAGAACACCTTTTGAAGCAATTCACTTTCAATTTGGATTGAGCGAAAAAGAAGTGATTGAATTTATGCGAGCCAATTCTAAACCTTCTAGTTTTAGGATGTGGCGTAAACGCATGGCATCCAGAAAGACAAAACATGCTGTGTTAAGAAATACAGATGTGATAAGATTCAAGTGTAGTAGACAGAAAGCGAGTGGAAATAAAATTTCAAAAAGATAGCGCGACTTATTGAGTCGCGCTATCTAAAAAAATAGAAATAAATTTTTAACTGTACGCCTTGTAGATGTGTTTTTAATTAAGCTTGCTGTTTGGGTTTGTGTTTTTTACAACCCTCACTACAATACTGTACTTCCTCCCAACACCTTTCCCATTTTTTGCGCCAACTAAATGGACGCCCGCAAGCTTTACATATTTTTTCAGGCAGATCTTGTTTTTTCACACCTTTCATACTTAGCTTACAATAGGTTGTTGTTCTTTTACCCATTCATTTATGCCACCGCTATAATTTGCAATATTAGTATAACCTTCTTTTACTAATAAAGAATAACCAATAGCTGCCCTATCACCACCTTGACAATGAATTATGACTGGCTTATCTTTTGGTACTTTATCCAAATTTTGTAACAGTGTGCCAACAAATACATTTTTAGCCCCAGCAATATGACCACTGTTATATTCTGCAACCCCTCTGATATCAATGATCTCGGCCGTCGTATTCGCTTTTACTGTATCAATCGTAACCATTTTAGATTTTTCTAATGAGCCTGTGTAAACTTGGGCAAGTTTAGTAGCATCAACAAAGCCAAATATATTATCTAAACCAATGCGCATTAATTTTCTTGTTAAATCATCCATTTGACTTGGCTCTGCAATTAATATAAATTGTTCATCGTACGTTACAAACCAGCCCATCCATGTTGCAAAGGAGTTGTTTCCTTGAATATTGATGCTACCTGGGATAAAACCATTCTGAAAATCTAATTTATTCCTTGTATCAATTAATTTCATGCCCTTATCTAACGCTGCTTTTAATTCAGCTCCTGACAATTCTTTAATCTTTGGCACTTCTGTTAATAAAGGACGATTCACTTTATTCAATTCTTTCATTTTTGCAAAATACTTAGGTGGCTCAGGTTGATCCGTTAATAAGAATTGAACGAATCCTGCTTTATCTGCACCATATTGAAATGCCCAATTTCTTTTTTTCTCATAACCCACTGTAGTACTAGGTACTGCGCCCAATGCCTTGCCACAAGCAGATCCTGCACCATGACCAGGCCATACTTGAATAAAATCAGGCAAATCAGAAAATAAATTTATTGATTGATACATTTGCTCAGCACCTTTGTCTTGTGTCCCCACCAATCCTGCCGCTTTTTCTAATAAGTCAGGACGACCAATGTCTCCAACAAAAACAAAATCGCCAGTAAACAACATAACAGGTTCTTTACTTGCAGGTGTATCTGTTAATAAAAAGCTGATACTCTCTGGGGTATGTCCAGGGGTGTGTAATACTTGAATTTTTAAATTGCCTACCATCACTTCCGAATGGTGTTTCAATCCTTCGTGTGGAAATTCATATTCCCAGCCTGGACCGCCTTCGTCGGATAAATACATTTTAGCACCAGTCACAGCAGCTAATTCTCTTGATCCAGTTAAAAAATCTGCATGTATGTGCGTTTCAAAAATATGCGTAATCTGCATATTGTTTTGTTTCGCAATATCTAAATAAGTGTCTATATCTCTTTTAGGATCAATTACTGCAGCTATACCCGCTTTTTGACATCCAATAAAATAACTCGCTTGCGCCAAAGTCTTATCATAAACGTGTTGAAAAAACATAAATTTTAGTTTTAAATATTTTTAAATTAGGTACATGACCTTACTCATGTAGATTACAAAGATGTATTCTATTAAAGTTAATTATGGTGACAAAAATCACAATCTTTGCTCAAGCACCTTATTTTAACAAATTATACAGGTAATTCATTGATTTGTGCTACTCCAGAGTCAATAGCAGCTTTGGCCACAGCATAAGATACGACCGACAACAATCTATTGTCAAATGGTTTTGGTAAAATATATTTAGGGCCAAATTCAATCGGCGCACCACCATAAATATCTACTACTTCTTGAGGCACAGGTAATTTAGTTAATTCAGCCAATGCATGCACAGCAGCTAATTTCATTGCTTCATTAATTTTTGTAGCCCGCACATCTAAAGCACCTCTAAAAATATATGGAAAACCAAGTACATTGTTTACTTGATTAGGGAAATCACTTCTTCCTGTTGCAAAAATGATATCTGGACGAGCTGACATAGCCCTATCGTAACTAATTTCAGGATTAGGATTGGCTAATGCAAATACAATACAATGCTTAGCCATGGATTGCAACATCTCTTCTGTAAGTATATCCGCTTTTGATAAACCCAAAAAGACATCGGCACCCTTTAAGCAATCTGCTAAACTGGCTGATGCTGGCATATGCTGATTAGTAAACAAAAGCTTTCGTCCATCTAAATTGTCTCTATCACTGTGAATTAGTCCTTTTGAGTCAAACATATACAAGTTATCTCTTTGCACACCTAATGCCAAATAGATACTTGCACAAGAAGTAGCAGCAGCACCTGCTCCATTGATAACTACTTTAACATCATGTATTTTTTTACCTGTCAATTCAAGAGCATTTAATAATGCTGCAGCACTCACTATAGCTGTACCATGCTGGTCATCATGCATGATAGGTATATTCAATTCGGCTTTTAATCTTTCTTCAATTTCAAAGCAGTCTGGCGCAGAAATATCTTCTAAATTGATACCACCAAATGTAGGTGCTAATATCTTAACTGTTCTTATAAATTCTTCTACGTCTTTTGTATCCAACTCTAAATCAAATACGTCTATATCTGCAAATATTTTAAACAGCACAGCCTTTCCTTCCATAACGGGTTTACTTGCCAATGCGCCAATGTCTCCTAGACCCAACACAGCAGTGCCGTTTGAAATCACAGCTACCAAATTACCTTTTGTTGTATAATCATATACCTTGCTAGCATCTGATTCAATGGCCAAACAAGGCGCAGCCACACCTGGAGAATAAGCCAAGGCTAAATCCTTTTGTGTTGCGGTTTCTTTTGTAGGTACAACTTCTATTTTACCTGACCTACCTTTTGAATGATAATGTAGTGCTTCTTTATCCATATGCTTTTAAATCGTGGGAAAGATAATAAATAAAAAGAAAACGCAGCCAAATTGGCTGCGTTTAATATAACTTAGTCGATTTTATTATAAACCCGCTTTTAGATAACCCCATCCTGCTTCTTGTTTTAGTATCAACTCAGCTACCCCAGAAGGTACTGTGCCAGCAAATGGAACCAGCATAGTCTTATCAATGCCATATTTATGCATTGTATTTTCACAAGCATTAAATTTGACCCCCTTTTTTGTCATCAACTCAATGTCGTCTGTCATATGCGTTTTTGCTGCAACAAGAAAATTCAAAGCTTTACCATGAACTACAACTTCTATTTCAACTTTCCCAGGCCATATTTTTTGAAAATTTCTAATATTGCCCATAACACTACTCCAAGCTGCTGTATCAGCTGTATTTAACTGCATCACAACATGATGTACTTTTTCCGAAGTATTATCTTGTGCATTTACATTTATACTTAGTCCAATTATTATGGCAAATAAAAAAATTTTAACTTGTTTCATGTTGAAATATTTAGATGAGTCTGATTCAAGTTACAACAAATTATTAATTTTTAGCCAAATTCATCATATCAAATATTCCTCCGCCATTATAAACCTCCGTTACACCTTGTTGACTAAGAATTGTTTTTGCCATACCACTTCTATTCCCACTTCTGCAATAAACAACAATAGGTTTAGACATATTTCCAATTTTTGCTGCTTCTTCCGCAATGATTTCTAATGGGATATTAATTGCGCCTGGAAAATGCTCCATGTCAAATTCCATTTGACTTCTGACATCAATTACTGTTGCTTTTTTTGCTTTGATTTCTTGTATAATATTTTCCATATGTTTTAATTAAATAAGAGGCAGTGCTGCTCTAAGTTTTTGTTTTAAATTGTATTTAAATTTTTTGTGCTGATTATAACATGGTAGATGGACAAACGTAATCAGAAATTTTAAAATTTCCACTTTCTTTTAAAGCTTTGAATCCGCCTTTAATATCAATTAAGTTATCAAATCCTCTTGCCCTTAAGGTAGAAACAAAAATCATTGATCTATACCCTCCAGCACAATGTACATAATAGGTTTTCTTTTTATCAATTTGTGCCATACTATCATTAATAAAATCTAAAGGTGTGTTTTCACTACCCAAAATATGTTCACTAAAATGTTCAGATTTTTTTCTCACATCTAATATAACAGCATTGGTATCTTTTTTGATTAAATCTGCCAATTGATCTGCGCTAATTGAATCAATCTTATCTACTTCTTTACCAGTAGCTTTCCAGGCAGCAAATCCACCTTTTAAATAGCCAATGGTAAAATCATATCCCACCCTTGCTAAACGAGTTACAACTTCTTCCTCTCTGCCTTCATCTGTTACTAACAAAATTTCTTGTTTGATATCGGGAATCATCGCACCCACCCAAGGAGCAAAATTACCATCAATTCCAATATTGATTGAATTTGGAATAAATCCCTTTGCAAATTCTTGCGCATCTCTTGTATCTAAAATTAAAGCGCCTGTTTCATTTGCAGCAGCTTCAAATGCAGCCGGGCTTAATGCATGTTGTCCTCTCTCTAGTACCTTATCAATGCTATCATAACCTTGAATATTCATCAATACATTTAAAGGGAAGTATCCTGGAGGAGCCACTAAACCATCTAAAACAGCAGCTTTAAATTCATCTTTAGTCATATCTGGTCTCAATGCATAATTAGTTTTCTTTTGATTGCCTAAAAGATCTGTTGTCTCCTTGCTCATATTTTTACCACATGCAGAACCTGCACCATGAGCAGGATAAACAATAATATCATCTGCTAATGGCATAATTTTATTTCTTAAAGAATCAAATAAATGACCCGCTAAGATATCTTCTGTCAATTCTGCTTTTACTTTTTGTGCTAAGTCTGGACGACCGACATCACCAATGAATAAAGTGTCGCCACTAAATAAAGCAGTTTCTTTTCCATTTTCATCTATCAATAAATAACATGTACTTTCCATGGTATGACCAGGAGTATGTAACACTTTAATTTTTACTTTACCCAATGATAAAATTTCTCCATCTTTAGCTGAATGAATTTTAAATAATGGTGCGGCTGTTGGTCCATAAACAATTTCAGCACCAGTTTTATTTGCTAAATCAATATGACCAGAAACAAAATCAGCATGAAAATGTGTTTCTAAAACATATTTTATTTTGGCGCCATTTAATTCAGCTTTTTGAATATAGGGCGCGACTTCTCTTAGCGGATCCACTATTGCAGCCTCACCATCACTTTCGATATAGTATGCACCTTGCGCTAAACATCCAGTGTAAATTTGTTCTACTTTCATAATTTTATTTTTATTTTTTTAGATTATTTTGATCACACAAATTTGAAATTATTTACTTCTATTACTGGTGATAATTGTCACACTGAATAAAATAATCAGCATAAACAATATGATTTTTATCATTAAATGTAACTTCAATTTAGCTGTGTGATAATTGTCACTAAGTCCCATACTACCTCTAGGTACTTTTATATTATAAATTCATACTATGAGCTTAAAACATCAAATTGTAATCATTGGCGGCGGAAATGCTGGCATTTCTGTAGCAGCACAATTGTTAAGAAAAGATAGTAGATTAGATATTGCTATTATTGATCCAACAGACAAACATTATTATCAACCCGCATGGACCATGGTTGGTGGAGGATTTTATGATATCAATGATACCGTTAGAAATGAATCAGAAGTAATGCCAGAAGGGGTTAATTGGATCAAAGAAGCTGTGGTAAGTTTTCAACCAGAACAAAATGCTATTTCACTTCAGTCTGGCATTGATGTTCATTATGACTATTTAATTATTGCTCCTGGTATTCAATTGAACTGGCATGAAATTAAAGGACTTGAAGAAAATATTGGTAAAAACGGTGTTTGCTCCAATTATAGTTTTAAATATGCACCTTATACATATGAGTGTTTAAAAAAATCACAATCTGGAAGAGCCATCTTCACTAGCCCACATACACCAGTAAAATGTGGTGGAGCACCACAAAAAATTATGTATATCGCTGCAGATTATTTCAAGAAAAATAATTTATCCAATAAGATGCAAGTAGAATTTTGGTCTGGTGGTACAAGATTATTTGGCGTTAAAAAATTTGAAGAAGCACTTAAAAAAGTAATCTCAAAATTTCATATCAAAGAAAATTATTTCAATAAATTAGTTGAGATTGATGGTGCCAATAAAAGAGCAAAATTTATTGGATTTGGAGAAAAGAATAAAGACGTGGAGACTTGGATTGACTATGAAATGATACATGTAACTCCACCACAATCTGCCCCTGACTTTGTAAAAAATAGTTTGCTAGCAAATGCAGCTGGATGGGTAGATGTGGATAAACATAGTCTTCAACACCTTAAGTTTAAAAATATTTTTTCACTAGGTGATGCTTCTTCTTTACCTACTGGAAAAACGGGTGCTGCCATTAGAAAACAAGCTCCTGTTTTGGTTCAAAACCTCTTAGCACTTATTAATGGGGAAGAAATGAAGGCTAGTTATAATGGATATAGCAGTTGTCCGCTGATTACCGGTCGTCATAAATTAATTTTAGCTGAATTTGATTATGACAATAACCCTCAGGAAACCTTTCCATTTAATCAAGCAAAAGAAAGGTGGAGTATGTTTGTTTTAAAGCGATATATTCTTCCGTTTTTATATTGGACACAAATTTTAAAAGGAAAAATGTAATTAAAACAATATTTATTTCTAAAAAATTGGGTAGGTGACATTTATCACCTACCTTTTATTTTAATACTAACACCTTTGCATTAAAATAATTAACATGGAAATAATAGGATATGTCGCTTCAATTTTAATTGGTATTTCATTAGGATTAATTGGTGGTGGTGGTAGCATTTTAACCGTTCCTGTTTTAGTTTATTTATTTCATGTTGAGCCCATCTTAGCAACCGCTTATTCTCTATTTATTGTTGGCTCAAGTAGCTTAGTCGGCGCTTGGCCAAAATACAAACAGGGTTTTGTAAATTTAAAAACAGCGATCATATTTGGTATTCCATCGATTGCTTCTGTATATGCTACTAGAAAATTTTTAGTCCCAGCAATCCCATCCCAATTAGGCACAATTGCTGGTATCGATATTACAAAATCATTGTTAATGATGATGTTGTTTGCAATTTTAATGGTAGCCGCTTCTTTTTCAATGATTCGTTCAAATAACACCACTATTGAAGCTAAAGAAGAAGCACAAAAATTTAACTATCCACTAATTTTAATAGAAGGCGCCTTAGTTGGCATGCTTACAGGACTTGTTGGTGCTGGTGGAGGATTCTTAATTATACCCGCCCTAGTCATGTTAAGTAAACTTCCAATGAAGCAAGCAGTAGGCACTTCTTTATTAATCATTGCCGCTAAGTCCTTAATTGGATTCACTGGTGATATGAGCAATAGAGCCATGGATTGGACCTTATTATTTTCTGTGACGGCACTAGCTATTGCTGGTATATTTATTGGCGATAAGTTAAGTAAAAAAATAGATGGCAATAAACTTAAAAAAGGCTTTGGTTGGTTTGTGCTTATAATGGGATTGTATATTATTGCACAACAATTATTTTTCCCAACTCCTGGTGGACACTAAAAAGACAACTCAGCTTCATGAATAAGCCCCTTTTTGTTCTAGCCTTTATTTTATTTATAGGGAGCACAATACATGCACAACAATCACCAAACCTAGCTATATCAAATACAGAAGATCAACCCAACAAAAAAAAAGATAGCATCCGCTTGCTTCATCATCAAATTGGTACAATACAAGCACATATGAGGTCTTTTTATAGCAGCACCTACAATAAAAATAGCGCTTCAGAATACGCATACGCACTAGGAGGAGGATTAAAATTTGTTTCAAAACCAATCAATCATGTGCAATTTGGTATGAGTGGATTTTTAGTCTATAATATATTTTCAACAAACTTAAGTAAGCCTCACGCATTATCTGCCACTAACAATCGATATGAATTAGCTTTATTTGATGTGATCAATACTTCAAACAAAACAGATATGGAACGTTTAGAAGAATTATATATTCATTATCAAAAAAATAATCTTTCCATTACTTTAGGTAATCAATTATTAAACACTCCCTTTATTAATTTACAAGATGGCAGAATGCGCCCTAATGTAGTACAGGGTGTATGGGGGCAATATAAGCATCAAAAAAATAAATTTTATGCAGGCTGGATCAATCGATTTTCTCCAGGTGGTACTTTTGAATGGTTTAAAACGAATACGAGCATTGGCGTATTCTCTACAGGCGTCAATATTGATGGCACCAAGTCTGGCTATAAAAATCAATTAGCCACCAAGGGAGTTGCATTAGTGGGTGCAGAATTTGGATTAACAAACACAAAAAAAATTCAGGTTTGGAATCAATATGTGGATAATATATTTAATAGCAGCTTGATTCAATTTGACAAATTACCCACAAAATATAGTTCCTATTATTACGGATTCCAATTAATTGGGCAACAAGTAATCAACAATGGAGGCAATGAAGTGATGAATAAAACTTATTTTAACCCTAGTCAGTCAGCCTTAGTTTTTGGAGGAAGAATTGGAAAGCAAGTAGGACATTGGGATCATTCAATTAATTATACTAGGATCACAAAACAGGGAAGATACTTAATGCCAAGAGAATGGGGACGCGATCCCTTTTATACTTTTTTACAAGGAGAGCGCAGCGAAGGCATGGGAGACCTAAGTGCGTATATGCTTAAGTCAAAATATAGTGCTTCAAGCTTGCCTTTAAACCTGAGTTTGGCAGCGGGTTATTATGAATTAGCAGACGTTAAAAACTATGCTATGAATAAATATGGCTTACCAAGCTATTTCCAATACAATATTGACCTTCGTTTTGCTTTTTCAGGATTTTGGAAAGGCTGGGACGCACAACTTACCTATTTTCATAAGGATGCTATTGGCAATACTTATAATGAAGCAAAATATTATATCAATAAAGTAAACATGGGGCATATTAACTTTATCTTAAACTTTCATTTGTAGTGTTTTACAATGAATCATCGATAATTGTGATATAAGTCACGTAAATTATTATGAATTAAGTGGATTTTCAATTTTCAAAGATGCCCCATATGAAAGAAAAAAATTCAGATCGCCGTAGTTTTTTAAAAAACACTGCCCTATTAGGGATTGGCGCTCCTGCTGCCCTCTCCGTTGGCAACGCTGCATTGGCAAGTACCAACAATTCTACCTCAAATTTCATTGGAGCAGGTAGTGATTCTAGCCAAGCCGAAAACGAATTTAGCATTTTCATTACCACTGATTTGCATGCACAAATTCATACACATGATGAATTTTTCTGGGAAAATGGCAAAGCGACTTATAAAAAAAGAGGTGGTCTTGCTGTACTTAAAACGATGGTAGATCAAATGAGGGCAAACTACCCTCAAAATATTTTATATGACGGCGGTGATTATTTTCATGGACATGGCGTGGCTTCGTTGTCTGAAGGAGAAGCGTTAATTCCATTGATGAATGCATTCAAATACGATTTGATTTTACCTGGAAATTGGGAAGTCGTTTATAAAAAGAAAAAAATGCTCTATGATATGGGGCATTCCACTGCTGCAAAAATTTGTGCCAACATGTGGCATAAAACCAATGATACTGATAATGGGAATTTGATTTACCCTCCTTATTGGATTAAATATATTGCTGGTGCTAAAGTTGGATTCATTGGATATACAGATCATCTAGTACCTAAACGACAATCACCTGCCTATAGTGAGGGCATTAGTTTTACACATGCGACAGATAATGTGGCAAAATATATAAACTACTTAAAAGAAGTCGAAGGGTGTGGAATCATTTTTGTTGTAACACATATGGGATTAGCACAACAAGTTGGTCTTGCAAATGATTCAAGAATAGAAGGTGCTGATTTTATTTTAGGTGCAGATACACATGAACGAGTTCGTGTGCCCATTCAAGGCAAATACACCAAAGTGGTGGAATGTGGTGCGTTTGGTTCTTTTTTAGGAAAATTAGACATCAAAGTAAAAGAAGGAAGAATCGATTCTTATCATTACGAATTATTAGATGTAGATCCGGTCTTATATCCTGCAGATAAAAAAACTTTAGCTTTAGTAGAAAAAGCTGCAGCACCTTATCAGGATGAAATGAACAAAGTCATTGGTTATACTAAAACGCCATTAGTACGTTATTTTGTTTTAGAAACACCGATGGACAATTTAATTACTGATGCAGTGATGTGGAAATTCAAACCAGATATAGCTTTAAGTAATGGATTCAGATTTTGTCAACCCCTAGCGGTTCCTGAAAATAAAAATCAAGTGGCTATTACTAATGAATTTTTATGGAATATGCTTCCGATTGATTCAACTGCAAAAACTGGTGAAGTAACTGGATTACAAATTCTAGAATGGCTAGAAAAAGAATTAGAAAATGCATTTGCTACGGACCCAAGTAAAAGATTTGGTGGATGGTTTGTTCGCTTTGCTGGTATGGAAGTTAATTGTACAATTGGAATGCCAAAGGGACAAAGGGTCAACTGGGTAAAAATAAAAGGTCAAACATTAGATAAAAATAAAACCTATCATATTGTTGCTTGTGAAAGAGAAGGTGATCCAAATGATACTTTATGTAGAATTGAAAAAGTTAGTAATCCTGTAGCTACAAATATCAGTTTGCACGAAGTCATAAAGTCATATTTGGCAAGTAATTCTCCAGTGGCACCAAAACTAGAGGGCAGAACAATTGCAACGGATAAGCCTCCAACTTTATTGACACAGTTACAAGGGACAAGCTATGATTTTAAATAAATAATGTTGAAATTAAAGTCAATTTAATGAAAAAAAAATACCTAATACTTCTTGGAATGGTTGCCGTTATAGGTATCTATTTTTTAGTGGGGTTTATAAGTGGAGATTATTTTAAAATAGATGGCACTATAGCTAAAACAGACAGTACTTGGGTAGGGCCAAGTATTTATTTAGACAATACTACTATTGGAGAAGAACGAGCATTGGTCATCTACGGACAAGAGCTCATCGCACACACTTCTAAATATTTAGGCCCCAAAGGTTCTGTAGCTCAGATCACCAATGGTATGAATTGTCAAAACTGTCACTTGCAAGCAGGTGCAAAAGCCTGGGGCAACAACTATGCTGCTGTGTTTTCTACCTACCCAAAATATAGAGACCGAAGTGGACAAACAGAAAGCATCTATAAACGAGTGGCAGACTGTATGGAAAGAAGTTTAAATGGAACGGCTATAGATAGCAATAGTAAAGAATTTAAAGCCATCTATGCCTACATCAAATGGCTTGGTCAAGAGGTGGAAAAAGGAGATAAACCTCATGGATCAGGCATTGAAAAACTACCTTACTTAGATCGCGCAGCTGATCCTGAAAAAGGAAAAATAGTATATACTGCACAATGTCAAAGTTGCCATGGTGCCAATGGTGAAGGGCAATTGACATTAGATGAATTAGAATATGCTTATCCGCCATTATGGGGTTCACATAGTTACAATGATGGAGCGGGATTATATAGAATAAGTAATTTTGCAGGCTACGTTAAAAATAATATGCCCTACCTATTAACATCGCACGAAAATCCAAAATTAACAGTAGAAGAATGTTGGGATGTAGCAGCCTATGTAAATAGTCAACCAAGACCACACAAAGACCAGACAAAAGATTGGCCTAAATTTGACAAAAAGCCGCTTGATTTTGCCTTTGCACCCTATGCAGATACTTTTTCAGAAAAACAACATAAATACGGACCCTTTAAACCAATTAAAAAATTCTATAGTAAATAAAAAACACACAATATGATCGAACAAATTCAACAACCCTGGCCTTGGTATGTAGCCGGTATCCTTATTGGACTCATCGTACCTGCTTTACTTATTTTAGGCAATAAAACTTTTGGCATCTCATCTAATCTCAGACATGTATGTGCTGCCTGCTTCCCTGCAGACATTAAATTCTTTAAATACGATTGGAAAAAAGAGATTTGGAATTTCTTTTTTGTAGGAGGCATTATGATTGGTGCTTTTTTAGCTACGCAATTTTTAATGAATGGCGCTCCAATAGAAGTGAATTCAGCATTAAAAACAGAGCTAAGCAACTATGGCATTAATAACTATAACTTCCTGCTGCCTTCAGAATTATTCAGTTTTGAAGCTTTATTCACCCTTCGTGGATTTATAGTCATGATAATAGGTGGATTCCTGGTTGGTTTTGGAACAAGGTATGCCGGAGGATGCACTTCAGGACACTCAATAATGGGCTTAAGTAATTTACAATGGCCTTCTTTAGTGGCAACTATTTGCTTTATGGCTGGAGGGTTTTTAATGGCTAATATTATTTTACCTTGGATTTTATCCTTATAAAAATTTCAATATGAACACAGAAAAAGTACAAAATTTAGATAGTAATACGGCTTGCGTAAATGCTTCTGAGCAACAACATCCTGGATGGTATAATTTGAAATACGCAGTTGTTGGTATCATTTTCGGCATCGTATTTGTAAAAGCTGAAATCGTTTCATGGTTTCGCATTCAAGAAATGTTTCGTTTACAAAGTTTCCACATGTATGGTGTAATTGGCACTGCTGTAGTAGTAGGTGCGATTTCGGTTTTCTTAATCAAAAAATTAAAAATAAAAACGATACACGGAGAAGAAATCAAAATTGCAGATAAAGAATTTAACAAAGGTCAAATTTATGGAGGCCTTCTATTTGGCTTTGGTTGGGCCATCACTGGAGCTTGTCCTGGACCATTATTTGCACATATTGGTGCAGGGTTCTATGCTGTATTAGTAGTGATCTTAAGTGCGATCGCTGGCACTTGGACTTACGGTTATTTTAGGGATAAATTACCCCACTAAGCTATAAGAAATTCTAGCAATACTCGGGTATGTTATAAAATAATGCCCTAAAAAAAGGCCTCGAAATCGAGGCCTTTTTTTATTTTTTAATCCACTCTAGGCTATTACGATGCAAAATAATCCATCCGTTTTTTTCCATTTTTTTCATCAAACGACTTATCACTTCACGTGAACTATTTAAATCAGAAGCAATTTCTTGGTGTGTTAATTTAATAGTATTGCCAAACTTAGCAACTTGCTTTTTCAAATAAAACTCTAATCGCTCATCCATATTTTTAAAAGCAACCTCGTTCACGGTTTTTAATAATTCTTCATAACGAGTTCGATAGGTCTTGATCACAAAATAATGCCAGCTCTTAAATTCACTAAGCCACTTGTCCATAAATTTAATTGGTATTGAAATTAACGTCACATCTGTCATTGCTTTTGCTAATACTTGACTTTGCTCAGCCTGAAAACTACAGACCATAGAAACCGCACAAGCTTGACCAGGAGAAATATAATACATGAAATATTCATCTCCTTCTTCATCTTCTTGATATAACTTTACTGTTCCCTCAACAACTAACATTGTAGAGCGTATATTTTGACCTACTCTCAATAAAGATGCGCCAGCTTTAATTTCTTTGATTTCTGCATGCTCTAAAATTGCATCATATAAACCTTCCTCTAAATTTGGAAATAATTGTTTTAATTCTTGCTTCGTAATCATAACGCAAATTAAGCTATTTTATTTTCATTGAATCTCTTTACTAAAGTGATAGTAATCATTACAAGTAAGTAAACAATCGAAACTGTAGTAATTGTTTGTATCAATGGATAAACTGCTCCTTGTCTTGCATATATACCCCAAAAAGCCCAAACAATAACCAAAGCAAAAGTTAGGATTTGATATTTTTTGATCATGATAATTGCAAGCAATAAAGCAATAAAAATCATGATCACACTCCAATACATATCGCTCAATCCAAGTCCACCCCAATGATACGCTACTAATAAAGCAGTAATATTGGCAATAGTTGCTACCGAAATCCAACCAAAATAAATCATAAAAGGTGTATACAATATCAGCCTTTGAGTTTTGGTTAAATCATCCGCCAAATTTTTACTTTTCAAAAACAGTTGAATAAGCGTGATTAAAAAGAAGAACATGATTACTACAGACAATACAATTTGAAGATAATGCCATGCTATTATCCAAGCCATATTAAGCATACATGTAATTAAAAAAGAAGGATTAACACGCTCAATAAATGCATATACCTTTTCATTTTGATACCTTTTGATCGTATAAAACGTAAATGCAATGTTATATATCAACAACATAAAATAAATCAGTCCCCAAATAGAAAATGTAAAACCAGCAGGCACAAATGCGTTCGGATAAAAGGCTGAAACTTGACCAGTATTCAGTCCATTGATTGGGAGGATGTTGGCTAAAGCATTCACAACAATGACGCTTATAAAGCACAACCAATTAAGCAATATTTTCATTTTAAATTATCTTTTAAATAAAGTAATAGAAGACAAATTTAGTAGCATAACAATTTACAAAATAATTAGCTGAAGACATGATCAAAAAAGAAAGGCGGTATAAAAATACCGCCCGAATTCAGGATTGCTTGCTTATTTATACGGACCCCGAAAATCCATAGCTGTCATGGATGGAGTTGAACCATCGTTAAGGGTTTTGCTGACCCCTGCCTATCCGTTCGGCCACATGACGATAGGTCAAATATAGGAATTTTTTATAAAAGTCTATTAATTTAGTAGACTTTTATAAAAAAATAAATCCGACTTTTTTAGCCGGATCTATTTGGATTATTGTTTAATGGTTGGGTAAGTGATACCCAATTGTTCTAAATAAGTACCGTATTTAGATGGATCATAATAAAACTTTTCTAATTGTGTTCTATATGCACCTTGTATTTCTTTGTTTAAATGGATTGCAGGAGGATCGTTCTTTGAAATAAATGGTATATACTGAACGTCTTTGTTTTGTACTTCTTTAAAATATTTTTTCGCTTCCACCACTAAGTTTGGCTTAGTAAATAAGTCTAACAATGTCATGGCTGTTGCTTCAGCTCCAACCAAAGAACCTTTATGTGCTATCGGTGTCGCCATGGCAATCGCATCTGCCCAATGGTGTCCTTTTGTTCCAGGAATATTTGCTGGATACCTTAATACGATAGTAGGTACGTTCCAAGAAATATCAGCAATATCATCTGATCCTCCACCCCATGAAAAAGCAACAGAGCCTTTTAATGTGTCTATATTTGATTTTAAACCATCTATCGGATTTCCTTGTTGATCTTTCTTAGGGGCTTCAACTAAAGTTTGAACTCCTTTAGCCAAAGCAATATCTTTTTCATCCCAAACAGGCATACCAACTTTTTTTATATTCGCATGCATCGCTTCGGCTAGTGGCTTATTAAAATGCCCAGGCCATGCAGTTCCTAAAATTTGATGAGATACTTTTGTATTTGTCATCATCGCTGCACCTTCAGCAATTTTAATACCTGATTCATAATTCATTTTAATATCCTCATAAGTACGTTCTCTAAAATAATACCATACGCTTGCTTTACTTGGGACAACGTTAGGTTGATCACCTCCATCTACAATCACATAATGAGATCGATTCGTTGGCTTTAAATGTTCTCTTTTAAAATTCCAACCTACATTCATTAATTCTACAGCGTCCAATGCACTTTTTGCTCTCCATGGTTGACCTGCAGCATGAGCTGCTTCCCCCTCAAAATCAAATCTTACACTCACTAAACCATTGCCACCATTATCACCATAACTTGCAGCAAAGTCGCCACTAACATGTGTAAAAATACAAGCATCTACATTTTTAAAATAACCATCACGTACATACCAAGCTTTAGTACCTACTAGTTCTTCGGCAATTCCTGGCCAAATTAAAATAGTTCCTGGTAATTTTTCTTTTTCCATTAATTCTTTCATTGCAATAGCAGCATAAATAATAACCGCTTGTCCAGAATTATGTCCTTCCCCATGTCCAGGAGCGCCTTCCACAATGGGTGATTTATAAGCCACCCCCGGCTTTTGAGATGCTTTAGGAATACAGTCGACGTCACTGCCCAATGCAATAACTGGTGAACCAGAACCCCACTTTGCCATCCAAGCAGTAGGTACATTTGAAATGCCTTGCTCCACACTAAAGCCGTTTTTTGACAATACAGAAGTGATGAATTTTGAGGTTTCTACTTCCTGAAATCCAAGTTCTGCATAACTAAAAATTTGATCCACCATTACTTGAACTTCTTTGGATTTTCCTGCTACTGATTGCATCAAAGTTTGCTTAAGTGCAGCTAAATCTTTTTCGGTATATTTTTTTTGTGCAGTAATAGGCAAAGAAAATGATAGTAAGCAAATAAATGCAAGAAAACGTTTCATTAAATGAACATGCATAATTTAATTATTTATAGAAGTAATAAAATGAATAATATGATTAAGTTACAAAAAAAATCCCCTATCTAGAAGATAAGGGATTATTATTTTAAAAGCAGGTCATTATTTAGCTGCCATTTTAAACTCAATGGTTTTAGAATTAGAAGCAGTGTTTTTTGAAGTCACTACAACTGTAAGCATATAGACCGTTCCTGGAGTTAAACCAGTGACAATCACAGAGTTGGTCAAATTTGAAGTCGTTATCGAATTGGTGAATGGTATGGTGTTATCTTGTAGTTTGGTCAATTTAGTGTCAATAGTTACTCCAGCTGCAGGTATGGCCGTCAATTTTACATCAATTTTTTGGGAAGTACCCACTACTGCATAGACTACATTTGGACCAGGATCAATGTCAACTGTAACTACATTGGCATCTGATAAATTTGGTTCCTTAACTACAACTGGTGGAGCTGGTGTTGGCGCATCCCCTGATTTGCTGCATGCAGCTAGGTTAAGGATGAATATTAAAAAGAGTAAGTTACGCATCATGATGATAATTTGATTTGACCCTTTAAAGATAATAATTTTTAACAATATGTGCCAAGTAGCTTAAAATTTGATATAAAATAAAATTACCAATATGCATCGCGGAAGGCATAGCGTATAAATACGTTTAAAAGGAATAAAAAGAACCGATAGATTTAAAATATGATAAGAGGTTTATTTTCCTTTGTAACTATTTTAGCTGCCTCCCTTTTAGTAGCAGATGTCTTAAAAGGGCAGGCTACTAGTATGCAATCCTTTACGATAGCTGCAGGAAGCTTTTACTCAAATCAGATCGATGCTTTACAAATTGAATGGCGACTAGATCTTGGATTAACCGCTTTAGAAATGAATAATGCACCAAATTATTTATTTACTCCAGGTTTTATTCAACCCATCATTAATCGCTTCACCAATAAGATTGAAAAAGACAAGTATGATCCTAAAATTCAACTTCGTTATAACCATAGCGGACACAAAGCTTTCCTTTTCTCTAATGAAACCGATTTGATGATTTATGGATTCCAAATTGTTGATCTACATGGACGCATCATTTTTAAAGATCAATCAATGTTTGCTAGTAGTTATTTAAATAAGCCTGTAGAGCTATCTAATCTTGCAACTGGTACCTACTTTGTATTTGTATTTTATTTACCTGAATCTATAAGTCCGATTCAAAATAACTATTGGATGAAAAGCTTAAAGCTATTGAAACAATGAAATTAATTTTAGGGTGCTTATCATTACTTTTTTGTCAACTGGGCTTTGCGCAAAATCAAAAGGCAATTGCATTTCAGGCCGTTGCAAGAACAAATCAAGGTGTCATAATGCCTAATAAAAACATGCATTTGAGAGTCAGTCTTTTGAACGACACGAATGAGAATATAATATTTTATCAAGAATTAAAAGCTATTACTACCAATCCATTAGGTTTGTTTACAATATTAATTGGCGCAGATGAGCCTTCAAAAATTATTACAATTGGTGATTTTAAAAAAATGGATTGGGGTCAAACAAATTACTTTATTAGAGTAGAGATTGATCCGGAAAAAAATTTACATTTCACACGTATTGGTCAACAGCAAATCCATTATGTTGCCTATGCTTTTACAGCCGATCATATTAAAGCATCTAACCTTGAAGGCATTTTAAGTGTAGCACAAGGAGGCACAGGGTTCAACAATTTAATAGCATTTAAACAAGCTTTACAATTAGACAAGGTGAATAATATTCCAGACACAGCCAAAGCATTGAGCAAAGCTAGTATAAATGCACTCAATAATAAATTGGAGAAAAAAGATACTGTCAGTCTAAGTAACAGAATTAATCAAAAAATAAATAAGGGAGAAATCACATCAGTTGATTTGGAGACAAGTTTAGGATTTTTGCCTATTGAATTAGATTTTGGGCATTTTTTTGATACAAGCAGGCAAATCGCACCTATTCAAACCGCTACTTCAGTTAAATGGAGTGATACAAGTAATAATAGTCATGTCTATATTAGTAATAATACTAGCTTGGAGCCTAGTCGGATAACTGTTTCAAAAGCAGGTACTTATCTTGTTCAATATAGTCTTCAAGTAAGCAATGCCCTTATTAATAATGACGAAATCAGTATTTGGATTAGGCGAAATGGATCGGCTTATCCTAATAGCCTTAAACAGTTTTTAACCGGGTCGATAGGTGTTAAAAATATATTTTCTGGGCAAGCCATGGTCCCACTTGGAGACGCAGACTATATTGAACTTTTTTTCAGTGTCAAAAACAGCCAAACGCAATTATTAAAAACTAGTAGTTTAACCAGTCCTTCAAGGCCAGCCACACCAAGTGCTCAAATCCAGATATTAAGAATTCAATAAGTCAAAAGGGTTCCATTCATAACATTTCTTTTTAAATACAAGCGTGCCTAGTTAACTTTAGTCTGAAAAAAAATTTAACACTATGCGTCAAATTGTATCTCTACTGGGATTTGTACTACTTTTTAGTACGCAGCTTATTGCACAATCTGTCCCTAGTCCAAAAAGTCATTTTGGATTTAACATTGGGGACAATTATAAACTAGCTACGTTTACTGCAACAGAAGCTTATTTGAAAAAATTAGCAGCAAGTTCAAACAAAGTAAAATTAAACACGATTGGTACAACTGAAGAAGGTCGTAACCATTATATGATGGTTGTATCTAGTCCAGAAAATATTAAGCAATTACAGAAATACAAAACCATTTCTCAAAAATTAGCAAGAGCTGAATCTTTATCCGATGCTGAAGCAAAGCAATTGGCTGACGAAGGAAAAGCTGTAGTTTGGATTGATGGAGGATTACACGCTACAGAAGTGGTGGGCATTCATCAATGGATTGAAACAATGTATCAGCTCATCACTCGTCAAGATGAAGAAACAAAAAATATTTTAAAGAATACAATCATTTTGTTTGTTCATGCAAATCCTGATGGACAAGAATTAGTATCTAATTGGTATATGCGCAATCCTGATACTTTAAAAAGAGCCACTTCGGCCTTGCCAAGATTGTACCAAAAATATATTGGGCACGATAACAACCGTGATTTTTTTATGATGAACATGAGTGAATCAAAAAACATGAGTCGTCAACAATATATTGAGTGGATGCCACAGATACTTTATAATCACCACCAAACAGGACCAGCAGGAACCGTTGTAGCAGGGCCACCTTACAGAGATCCATTTAACTATGTATACAATCCATTATTGATCACTAGTTTGGACGCCATGGGTGCCGCGATGAGTAGTCGTTTGAATGCAGAAAAAAAACCAGGTTATACCATGAAAGGAGGTTCTGTTTATTCTACATGGTGGAATGGCGGTTTAAGAACCACCGCTTACTATCACAATATTGTAGGTATTTTAACAGAAATAATTGGTAGCCCAACGCCAATGAAAATTCCTTTAGTTCCTCAGAGATTGATCCCCAATAGTGGCCTGCCTTATCCTATCGAGCCACAAAAATGGTATTTCAAAAACTCCATTGACTATTCTGTTTCTTTAAACTATGCTGTACTTAATTATGCTGCAAGGTATAAAGACGAAGTGTTGTTAAACATGTATAAAATGGGTAAAGCAGCTATTGAATTAGGAAGTCAAGACAATTGGACCCTTTCGCCTAACAAAGTTGAAATGCTAAATGAACAATTAAAAGTAGAAAAACGAGATACCAAAGTGGACAGTATTGCCATGTTGAGTTATGCAAAAGTATATAAAGCCCCAAATTTAAGAGATCCTAGAGGTTATATCATTCCAGCTAATCAAACTAGTAGCGCCATTTCTTTTGTAAATATTTTAATTCAAAGTGGTATTAAAGTACATAAAGCAACAAGCGACTTTGTTGTACAGGGTAAAAATTACTTAGCTGGATCCTATATTGTAAAAACAAATCAGGCTTTTAGAGCACATGTGTTAGATATGTTTGATCCACAGGATCATCCAAATGATTTTTTATACCCTGGCGGCCCACCAGTGCGCCCTTATGATGCTGCAGGTTGGACACCCTCTTACACAATGGGTGTTGAATTCGACAGGATCTTAGATGACTTTAATGGCCCATTCGAAGTCATTCCTTATGGACAAATACAAAAAGCAAAGGGCAATTTAGTTGTAGCAAATAAAATATCAACTTCTACTTATAGCTTTAGCAACACAGATAATAATAGTTTTGTGGCCATCAACGACTTATTAAAAGCTGGTCATACTGTGTACAAAAACAAAGAGGGCTTTTATGTAACAGGTATAGCTGAAGAACAAGTAAAGCAATCTATTGTAAATATGGGACTCACGGTAAAAGCAGTTGAAAGCTTACCATCAGATGCCGTTAAAGTTGAAAAAATTAAAATTGCATTATGGGATCGATACGGTGGATCTATGCCATCTGGATGGGTAAGATGGATTTTTGAACAACACCATTTTGATTTTAATTTATTGTATGCAAAAGAAATTAACGCAGGTAATTTAAAAGATAAATATGATGTCCTTGTTTTTGTAGATGGCGCTATACCAGCTGTGGTTCCTGGACCTCCTTCTCCTTATGATGACAGAGAGCCAAATTTAGATGAAGTGCCTGCTGAATTTCACTCAACCATTGGAAAGATAAGTGCAGAGCAATCTATCCCAGCCTTGAAGGCTTTTGTAGAGCAAGGTGGCAAGATTATAACCATCGGCTCTAGCGCTAACCTAGCTTATCATTTAGAACTACCTGTAAAAAATGCGATAGTAGAAATGTTCAATGGCAAAGAACGTAATTTACCTGGAGAGAAATTTTATATTCCTGGAAGCATTTTGCAAGTTGCCGTTGAGCCTTCTGTGAGAGCAAACTGGGGCATGAAAAATAAAGCAGATGTGTACTTTAACAATAGTCCTGTTTTCAAAGTACAACCTGCAGCAATTGCAAATGGTACTATTACACCATTAGCATGGTTTGCTTCAGACAAAACATTAAGAAGCGGCTGGGCATTTGGCCAATCTTATTTACAAGATGGTGTTGCTGCTTTTGAAGCAAAAATTGGGAAAGGTAAATTATTTGTTTACGGTCCCGAAATCACATTCAGAGGTCAAACACATTCAACCTATAAAATGTTGTTTAATCAGTTATATAATTAAACATTCTTTTAATGCTGAATGCTGCATAAAAAAAGGAGCTACAGTTTGTAGCTCCTTTTTTTATTTTATGATCGACTATCCAAAAGGTTGTTCGATCGAAATACTTTGTTTAGAAAAATAATGTGGGCCATCTTCTGCAATATACAAACAGTCTTCTAAGCGAATACCAAATTCACCTGGGATAGAAATTGTAGGTTCATTGCTAAAACACATACCTATTGCCAATGGCGTTGTATTGCCTTTTACAAAATTTGTCCACTCGTGTCCTTCTAGTCCAATACCATGTCCTGTTCTATGTGGCAAGCCAGGTAATTTATAATTACTCATAAATCCCGCTTTTTCAATTACTGCCCTTGCAGCTGCATCTACCACTTCACATGGTGCACCAATCTTAATTGCTGCAAATGCAGCATTCTGTGCTTCCAATTCCACATTCCAAACGTCGGTTTGTCTTTGTGTTGGTTTGCCAACAACAATTGTTCTGGTAATATCAGAAGCATATCCTTCTACACTTGTTCCTCCATCTACCATGACGATATCCCCTTCTTGAATAACTTGTGGGGTAATACTTCCATGTGGCAATGCTGAATACTTACCCACTTGCACAGAAGCACCTCCACTATAACCCAGCTTTCTAAATGCTGCACTTATATTGCCACTGAACTCCGACTGAGACATGCCAGGACGAATAGTTGCAAACGCTGCTTGATAAGCTTGAATAGTTATATCACTTGAATATTGCATCAATGCAATCTCTGCTTTTGTTTTATACATTCTGCAACCAGCAGTAACTGGTGTTGCATCTACAAGATCAAATCCAGTCGCTAATTTTTTTACCCCATCGGCAATGAAAAAGCGTACACGCTCTTCCATCCCAATTTTTTTATATTTAACACCTCTATCTTTAATTATAGCTAAAATTAAAGCATATGGACTTTCGTGTTCTTCCCAACACCTAACTTCATCTCCAAAAACAGGATTCAATAATTCCATTGCCCTATCTTCTTCAAACTTTGGACAGACATAAGCTATAGCGCCTCTTGCAGGTATCACTACACCAAAAGTTCTTTCACTTTGCCCCCAGCGCATGCCTGTAAAATAAAAGCATGAAGCAGTGCCTTCCAAAAAAATAGCGTCCATTTTTTCTTTTGCCATAATCGCTTGCGCTTTAGCAATTCTTTGTTTGCGTTCCTCTACTGTAATTGGCACGACACCTTCTTTCATTGGAACTAAATCAAGTATTGGCTTAGGCAATTCGCTATTAGTGCTGGTTTCGTTAGCAAGCACTTTGCTGCTTAGGCCAAGCGCACCCGCAGATAAAAATGCAGTGCTTAAAAATTTTCTTCTATTCTGATTCATTTTTATTTTATTATACGATTATTTATTCCTTTCTAAATGGTTGTAGCAATTACCAAGCAATACCATAATCCTCTCCATGATTAGAACTACCTCCCCACATTGATCCATGCTTCCAATCAAATAAAATAGCATTGATTGGTCCACTTGTACGATCATCAAAAGTTAAATTATATCCTCTGGCTCTTAAATCCTTTCGTACCCATTCAGGCACGCCATCATGTAATAATAAACTACCTGGTCTTGGTTTTCTATCTAATGCTTTTGAACCTCCTAATGAAAGCCAAAGTTGATTGGTATTGATATTTGCCGCTTCACTAGCTTCTTGCACTGTCATACCAAACTCTACCACATTTAAAAAGAATTGCAATAAGTTTTGATCCTGAGTGTCTCCACCTTGCACACCAAACGCCATATAAGGTTTACCTTCTTTTAATGCTAAACTTGGAGTAAGTGTCACCCTTGGTCTTTTGCCTGGAGCTACTACGTTAAACGGATTTTGCGCCGAGTCCAATACAAAACTTTGCATACGCTGGCTCATACCTACCCCTGTATTTCCAGCAATTGTTGCCGGCAACCATCCACCACTAGGGGTAATTGAAACTACCCATCCTTCCTTATCTGCTGCTTCTACGGTAGTGGTGCCCCTCCACAAACGATCCATATATGCCGCATCAATAGGTAATGTTTCATTAGCGCCCAAAGTTGCGACTGTTCTTAAATCATGTGCAGGTGCAAATCCAGTTTTTGTTTTACCAGTGTCTCCTGCAGGTTGAAATCCTTTCGCTTTAATCAAATCAAGGTAAGGATTTGTTTTTCCCTCATATGGATAAGGATCACCAGGACCCGCATTCGCGTTATTCATTGCCATATTGATTTCACCTGCTCTTTGCTTTGCATAAGCCTTACTCAACAAACCATTGATAGGTTGGTTTGTAGCAAACTTAGGATCACCATAATAAAAATCACGATCTGCAAAACTTAAATTCATAGCTTGATAAATCGTATGGATGTAATCCGCAGAATTATAACCCATTTTTTTTAGGTCAAAATTTTCAACAATATTTAATGCTTGTAATAAAGAAGGTCCTTGTGTCCAAGCTTGTAACTTGTACACATCAATACCTTTATAGTTCACCACAGAAGGTGCTTCTTCTGTTGGCCTCCAATTTTTTAAATCTTCTTTGGTAATCAATCCACCTTGTTCTTGGACACCTCTTACAAATTCATCTGCAATATCTCCTTTGTAAAAACGATCATATGCTGCCCAGATCGCCTCTTTACGCGTCTTGCCTTTTTTCAATGCATCTTGTTCTGCCTCAACCATTTTTTGTAAAGTGTTCAATAAATCTTTTTGAACAAAAATTTCACCCGCCTCTGGTGCTTCGCGCTTTTCTCCCAAATGAGGCAATAATACTTTCTTACTATAAGGCCATGTTTTAATCAATGCTTTACCGCGTTCAATACTATTCGCTGTTTGTGCATCAATAGGATAACCTGCAGCTAAGTTCATAGCGGGTGCCAATACTTCTTTTAAACTCATTGTGCCATAATTTGCTAACATCAAACAAATACCACCTGGCGTGCCCGGAGTAGTGGCAGCTAAAGGACCATATTCTGGAGGATAGCTATAACCCTTTCCTTTAAAAAATTCAGGTGTGGCACCTGTTGGTGCAAAACCCATAGCACTAATGGCAATCACTTTTTTAGTATTGGGATTATATATCAACGCTTGCGTTTCTCCACCCCAACTCAGTACGTCCCACATAGTACAAGTAGCAGCAAGCATGGCACAAGCAGCATCTACCGCATTACCTCCTTTTTGAAAAACCATTGAACCTGCAGTAGCTGCTAAAGGCTTTCCCGTAATGGCTACCCAGTCCTTACCATGTAAAGGAGGTTTTTGTGTTTGTTGCGACATGAGTGAAGTCAAACAAATACTTGACATTAAAATCGATAGAATATACTTTTTCATAGTTAGAATATTGATCCAATGAAAATACATTTTTTATAATTAATAATTAAAAATGAATGACAAATGGATCAGAATTTAGTAAATTGAGTAGATAAAATAAGTATATGAAAAAATTACTCTTAATCCTTGCCCTTGCAACTTCGATGCAACATATCAATGCACAAACTGCTGATTTTATCATTCGTAATGGTAAATTAATCGACGGAACAGGTAATCAGTGGCAATATAAAGACGTGGCTATTCAAGGTAATAAAATAATTGCGGTAGGTAATTTGAAAACGTGGAAAGCAACGAGAGAAATTGATGCGAAAGGACTAATTGTTGCGCCAGGATTTATAGACGTCCATGGACATTTAGAAGGTGGAGAAACAAGAAATCCATTGGCTAGTAATTTTTTGTACGATGGAGTAACCACAGTGGTCACTGGAAACTGTGGGGGCTCTGCAGACAACTTAAAAGAGTATTTTGATAAACTTGATTCTATTGGCATGTCCATCAATATTGCCTCACTAATGGGACACAATAATATTCGAAAACAAGTAATGGGCACAGCGAATAGACATGCCACAGAAACAGAACTAGCAGAAATGGAAAAAATTGCAGCACAAGCCATGAAGGATGGTGCGGTGGGCATGTCAACAGGTTTAATCTATATACCAGGTACCTATGCACCAACGGAAGAAGTTGTTCGCCTTGCCAAAGTGGTGGCGGCAAATGGCGGCGTTTACGCATCACATATCCGAAACGAAGAAAACCAAGTAGTAGAGGCAGTGAATGAAGCAATTCACATTGGAAGAGCAGCGAATATTCCTGTTGAAATTTCTCATTTTAAAATTAGTGGACAAAACAACTGGGGCAGAAGTAAAGAAACTATTCCTTTGGTAGTAAATGCAAGAAAAGAAGGCATTGATGTAACCATTGATCAATATCCTTATACAGCAAGTAGTACACAATTAAGTGTGTTATTACCTGGCTGGGTTTTATCAGACGGGCAGGACTCCATTTTTGCAAGATTAAAAAATCCAGTAATTAGAAAAAAAGTGGCCAATGAAATTATTGGTGTACTAAAAAAAAGAGGGATTAAGCATTTCACTTATGCTGTCGTGGCTAATTACAAAGCTGATAGCACATATAATGGCAAAGACATTGAAGCAATCAATTTATTAAGAGGTAACAAACACAAAGCATTAGATGAAGCAGAAACGATAATTCAAATGATGGAACAAGGAGGCGCACAAATGATCTACCATGGCATGAATGAAACAGATGTGAAAGCAATTATGCAATATCCGTTTAACATGTTTGCTAGCGATGCAGGCATCGCGATGAAGGGATACGGGAAACCACACCCAAGAGCATACGGCACCAACTCGCGCGTGCTAGGTAGGTATGTAAGAGAAATGGGCATATTGAGTTTAGAAGAGGCCATTAGAAGAATGACATCTCTACCTGCTAGCAAATTTAATATTAATAACAGAGGCGTTATTAAAGAAGGATATCTTGCAGACATCGTAGTGTTTGATGCAAATGAAGTATCAGACATGGCGACCTTTGAAGATTCACATCAATACTCAAAAGGATTTAAATATGTATGGGTAAATGGCGCATTAAGCATAGACGAGTCATTACAAATGCCTATTAGAAAAGGTATTGCTATAAGAAAAGTGCTATAAATTTTATATGTTTTTAAAAAAATATTTTTAAAATGTTAAAACTATACCTAACTCATTATCAGTCAAATCAATAATGTTGTATATTTTAATAATGACTTAAAAGGTTCAACAAAAAAAAATTTAATAACCAATTGAAATAGTTGAGATTATAAAAATTCAATGATTAAACATGGAAAATTGGTGCTTCAAGTTTTAACAGTATTCAAATTAGATTAACAAACAATTATTTTAAATTGATGTTAATACTATCGGCTGATATAAACATGTTCACCAAATCTCCACTATATGGATTCTTTATTTTTACTAGACGCAACTACAGTGATTGCTAAAACGGATTATGTTTCGTTTACTTTCTTTGTAGGCACCATGGCCATGATGGCCGCTTCAGTATTTTTCTTTTTTGAATTGAACACAACAAGTAAAGAGTGGCGTACCTCGGTATTGGTATCGGGTTTGATCACTTTTATTGCTGCTGTTCACTATTACTACATGCGTAGTTACTATGCAGAAACACAAGATTCTCCAACCTTCTTCCGTTATGTTGACTGGTTGTTGACTGTGCCTTTAATGTGTGTTGAGTTCTACTTGATCACAAAAAAAGCAGGTGGTACAACTAGCTTGTTATGGAAAATGATCTTGGCTTCTGTTGTCATGTTAGTAACTGGTTACATGGGAGAAGCTGGATTAGGTAATGCAACAGTATGGGGTACAGTAAGTGCACTTGCTTACTTCTACATCGTATATGAAGTGTGGATGGGAGATGTTAAAAAATTAGCAACAAATGCTGGTACAGCTGTAGCATCTGCAAACAATGCATTAGGTTGGTTCATTCTCGTTGGATGGGCAATTTATCCTTTAGGCTACTTGATTGGAACCGCCGAAGGACAATGGTATGCAGGATTTGCAAATATTGGCTTGAACATGGATATCGTTTACAACATCGGTGATGCGGTAAATAAAATCGGATTCGGCCTGGTTATATATGCATTGAGCAGAAAAGCGGCGTAATTCACTAACTTTAAAGGGCGAGTTAAATAACTCGCCCTTTTTTTATGCCCTTATTATTTATGCAAATACGACTAAGACAAATTCTTATACTCATTGGATTTGCAATGGCATTGATGCAAGCTTATTTTCCGCTTTCAACAAACAATCAACTTGTGGTATTATTCATCACCTTATTTGTTTTAGGGATACCACATGGCGCATTAGATTTTTATATTGATCAAAAAATTAATAACACAAATAGGTCGAATCATAAATATATTTTTTTAGTAAAATATATTATGAATATGGCTACCTATGCTTTAGTTTGGTATTTCTTTCCCACAGTAGCTATTGTAATTTTTATTGGGCTCACTGCTTATCATTTTGGCGAAATAGATTGGCTTGGAAAAAGTTACACAGGTATTCATAAATTAATTTATAGTCTGTTAGGATTGAGTTGGATACTGTTTTTACTTAGTAAGAATATTTATAGTGCCATTGATGTGTTTGTTTTATTAGGGCAATCAAAAATGCAAGCAGTGGCTTATATTGATATTGCAAAAATTATTTATCCAATCTCACAGGCTACCTTAGTAATACTTCATATTATTTTGTTTTTCTCAAATAGATATTTTTTTTCAGATAGTAAACAGTTTTTTTTCGCAGTAATGCAAATCGGCTGTTTAACTATTTTAAACATAATTTTACCTTTATGGCTTTGCTTTAGTTTTTATTTTGGATTATGGCATTCCATTTTATCGTTTGATAAAATAAGACAAGAGTTTGGAATGCAAAATAACTGTAGTGGTTGGAAAGAATTGTTATCGAAAGCGCTTCCATTTGCATTGGCCGCCTGGACAGGTATTGTCCTCTTTATATATTTTACTCTTGAAACATGGACCATTAAAGAAGTATTGCCCTTACTATTCATAGGTATTGCGGTGCTTGCGTTACCTCACTTACAAGTCTTTACAAAGATTAAACTTGACCCTTCAAAATAGTTAATTGACATTGCAATTGTGTTGAATTTTAATTAACTTAGAAGTGAATTAATATAACTATGTTCAAATGCACACAAGACCAATCAACCAAATAAAGAAAAGAGGAATATTTTTAGTATTACTTTTCTTAGCAAACTTTGTATATAGCCAAAGCGGCGGGCAAAATAACATGGCTACTAGAATTTTAAATACAGATTATTTAAGTAAAAACGGAGAATCACTTACAGATATCAAGGGCAGTCCTTTTTTGAATGACAATTGGCAAAAAGCATTTTTATATTTAAGTGGTGGGGGCAGAGTCTATGTAGATAAATTGAAGTTGAATGGATATACTGGAGAAGTACACTATATTGACGAAAAGGGAATAGAATTAGCCCCAATTGAAGGCTCTGTAATGCGTGTTGAATTACTTAATCAAAAAGACACTGCGCAAGTGGTGCGCACCTATAATGCATACAAAGATCAAACCAAAAACGATCAATTTTTGTTTTATGAAGTTCATAACAAAGGAACATTTCAACTCGTTAGCAGAATTGAGAAGTATATTTATACGGAAAATTATGACCCTTTAAAAGGAAAAACAAATCAGTATTTTAAAACCAATACTCAATATGCAATTGCATTTAACGAAATGCTATCCCCAATTAATGAGTTAAGTTATACAAATGTAATAAACGCCAATCCAAGTATACAAAAGAAAGCAACACTCTTTAAAAAATATAAACTTAAATCTATCAGTGACGTGGTTACTTTTTTAAATGAATTGAATTATTGATAATCTGATTCGTTAAAATCATCTTCTTCCATTTCAAAGCTACCCAAGTTCATCATACTACCCATTAAATCATTGAATTCAATCTTTCCATCTATCATTTTTTTATTGATCAATGAAAATGCCGCAAGGCCGTGTAAAACAAATTCCATTAATAAAGCTGCTTGTTTTTCATTTGCTTGTGGATAATATTTTTTAACTAAACCAAACAAGCCATCCACCTTATATAAAGCAATCACCTTATCTGCATCTTGCATGTCCAACATTAAGTTTAGATGATTACCTCCATCAAACCAATTAGTAATTGTTTTATAAGGATTGTCTAAAGCTTTTTCTTCCCCTTTTTTGTTGACCATTTTTTTCTTCTTTAATAATTCTGGGTTTGGGAAGTATTCAATAAACTGTGAACGAATTGCCTTGTTCAATAAGTTTAAGGCCACTTCATAAGGACCTTCTTGTTCGCCTTCATATACCAATTCAATTTTTCCAGTAATAGAAGGGATGATACCCATTAAGTCACTAATCCAAACATAAGTGTGTTTCTCATTATGAATTACAGCACGACGCTCGGCAGCGCTAATGGCATTTTCAAATGCGGCAATAGTTAAACGCGCACTCACGCCACTTTTTTTATCTACAAATTCATTCGACCTGGCTTCAAAAGATACTTGTTCAATTAATCGCTTTATTAAATCGCTAATATCTACTCTTTGTTTTTGCACCTCCAAAATATCCGCCTCTTGTTCTGTAATCGCCAAAGAAGTTTCCAATGTTTTAGGATAATGTGTTAAAATCTGACTTTCTATCCTGTCTTTTAGTGGCGTTACAATACTACCTCTATTGGTATAATCTTCTGGATTCGCTGTAAAGACAAATAAGATATCTAAAGGCATACGCAATTTGAATCCGCGAATTTGAATATCTCCTTCTTGTAAGATATTAAACAAAGAGACTTGGATTCTTGCTTGTAAATCTGGCAATTCATTAATAACAAAAATGCAACGATTACTCCTTGGTATAATACCATAGTGAATAACTTTTTCATCTGAGAAGCTCAATTTTAAGTTCGCTGCTTTGATAGGATCTATATCTCCAATTAAATCTGCCACACTTACATCTGGCGTAGCCAACTTTTCTCCATAACGCTCTGACCTGTGTAGCCAATGTATTGGGGTTTCATCTCCGTGTTCTGCAATCAAATCTTTAGCATACCTACTTAATGGTTTCAATGGGTCATCATTCACCTCACTACCCATAATCACTGGAACGTATTCATCTAGCAAGTCGGTCATCTGACGCGCCATTCTTGTTTTAGCTTGACCGCGTAAACCTAAAAACAAAATATTATGCCTACTTAGTAATGCTCGCTCTGTATCTGGAATCACAGTATCTTCATATCCAAGAATTCCTGTAAAGGGATTTTCTTTATTTTGTAAACACTTGATTAGATTATCTCTTACTTCGTCTTTAATTGACTTAGGCTGATAACCTGATTTTATTAATTGACCAAGGGTGTTGATTTTTTCGATACCAACTATTTTTTTGTTGTCCATTGCTGTTTTATTCGCTACTTCTTTTTTCATTTAATACACTGTTTTTCTTTTTCCGCTCTCAAAATCATTAAATATAAAACTACCAAGTTTGTCTAGAGAAGCAAAAAATGCTTTACCATGATTCATCTCGGTAAACTCTTCTACAAATTTTTGTAGATAAGGATCTGCTGCAATCATAAAAGTGGTAATTGGTATTTTTAACTTCTTACACTGTGCTGCCAAATTTAAACAACGATTTACTACTTTTCTGTCTAACCCAAAACTATTCTTATAATATTTTGAGCCAATCTTTAAACAAGTTGGTTTGCCGTCGGTGATCATAAAAATCTGTTTGTTTGGATTCTTTCGACGACGCAACAAATCCATTGCTAATTCTAAACCAGCGACCGTATTGGTATGATAAGGTCCTACTTGTAAATAAGGAAGGTCTTTAATCTCGATACTCCATGCGTCATTTCCAAAAACAACTATATCAATCGTATCTTTAGGATATTTAGTAGTGATTAATTCACATAAAGCCATGGCCACTTTCTTTGCTGGCGTAATTCGATCTTCTCCATATAAAATCATAGAATGAGAAATATCAATCATCAACACTGTGGAAGTTTGTGTTTTAAAATCACTTTCACGAATGAGTAAATCATTTTCGTGCATCGTGAAGTTATCTACACCATGATTGATCTGTGCATTTCGAATACTTTCAGTAAAATCAACCTGATCTATATTGTCACCGAATTGATAGGCCCTAGTATCTGGACTCAATTCTGCACTCGGTCCGGTTTTATTGGTCTGGTGATTGCCTTTGGTCCCTTTTTTAAGTTTTCCGAAAATGTCCTCCAGGCTCTTTTTTCGAATAGTCTGCTCTGTTTTTGAAGTAATTTTAAAGGTACCGTCAGGTCCGTTTTCTTTCAAATACCCATTTTGCTTTAAATCTTCGATAAAATCACCCATTCCATAATCTTCATTGGTCAATTTATGCTTTCGGTCTAACTGATTAAGCCAATCCAACGCTTCAGTCGCATCCCCATTGGTATAATTCAATAGTTCTGTGAATAGATCTAGCATTTGCTCGAACATGCTTTTTTTATTCTCACCAGGCTTAAATGGGGTAAAATGAAATCCAATCATATTAGCTACAAATTAGTGATTTAGTAGCCAAAATACTTACGATTTGTGGTTTTTTTAAGGAAATGATATAAAAGTGATTAAACGATTTAATTTAATATTTTTAATTCGCGATATGTAAATTTACTTAGAAAATCATATTTTTATAATATGAAAACACATAAAGGTATGCGACCTCAAGATGTCGTAGTGCTCCTTAAAATTTTTTCTTTAGGGGAAGAGGAATGGCTTAACAAAGACCTTTCAAAGAGTTTGTTTATTAGTCAATCGGAGATTTCAGAATCTTTGAACCGATCTGTTTATGCTGGATTAATTGGTATAGACAAAAAAACGATTCAGAAGTCAGCCTTATTTGGACTTTTAGTTTATGGGCTAAAATATATGTTTCCCGCTCAGGCTGGAACAATGGCTAAAGGGATTCCAACTGCTTTTACAGCGCCTATCTTGATAGATGATTTTCCAAACGAAAACACCTTAGTTTGGCCAGATCCAAAAATGGAAACCAGGGGCTTATTAATTGAACCCCTTTATCCTAAATTAGTTGAAGCTGTTAAATTAGATCCTATGTTATATGACCTGTTGGCACTAACGGACACCTTTAGAGTGGGTAATGAAAAGGCTGTGGCAAGGGCAAAGGAATTATTGAGCAATATTTTTGGACAGGGAGATGATTATATTAGTTGCTAAAATATTCAGTTAAAAAATAGGCTGGGTATAGCTTTAATAAATTTTGAAAACTATACAGCAATCCCTTTGGTGAACAATAGCTATGCTTAAATCTTTGTTTTACCTGAGCATGCAACCAATCTGCTAATTCAATACCTAAATCAGACCTGGGATCTATCTTCCCAAATTCAACATTTACTCCTTTGGATGTTAAGATAGACAAAGCTTCCTGATATAAGGCAAGCAGTGATTGGGGCTTTAAACGGAAAAGATTATACAGGTGAAAAATATCAAACACTAAAAAATAAATATATTGTTGTCCTGCAGCACTTAATCCACCATTGGGCTGTAAAAATTGAATTATACTGCCAGGCTCAATAGCCACAGCAGCTACCATACCTTGATATGGATGAATGGTTTTAAGTTTGATTAAATCTGGCTTTACAATAAAGCGGCCTTCAAAATTTTCATTCAAATAAGTGAGTTGAATTTTCCCTTTTACTTCTAAAGGCGAATTGGATTCAATAAATAGCTCCAAGTCCTTTTTTGACTGAACTATTTCTTTTTCAGGTTTTTGATTCGATACAAGCATGGCATGATTGACTTTAAATTGATTAAATAAATCAAACCAAGAAAAATGATAAAGGGAATTACGTTTTAGTTTTTGACAGTAAGTCCTCATCGATTTTACCACCGCGGAGTTCGACTCTCTCGGTTGGCAGCCATTTAAGGCTTCTTGATGATAGCTCAAAGATAAGGCATAAATAAAAACGAACCAAAGTTACTACAACGAAAAAGTACGATTTCATCAACCAGCTATTTCAAGTTAAATAAATAGGGTTATGTTACGATCAAAACCCCGATCTTCCTTAAATTTTACATACCCTAATTGATTGGTTAACATTTTCGTTTCACCAATATAAAACGGGACAATGTTGGAATGATGGTGGCCAAAAATCCAGGCGTTTGGGGCCGTTTTTTGGATAAAATGGTCCAAATTTGTGGCAAAACCGGTATTTACTGGATCATTTTGGTGTTTTTTGGGATAATGTATAAAACTAGGCAAATGATGAGAAATGACTATTTTTCTAGTCGTCCCTATCACCTCTGGCGCTTCTAAAGTAAGCGATAAAAATTGTAAGGCTTTTAAATGGGCATGGTGGTACTTTTCAGCAGTGAGCGCATTTCCTTGGAACCGTATTTCTCTAAAATCACGCATCCTATTTTGCACTGTTAGAGCTAGGTCAGACGGAATCGAAGACCATAAAGTAGTAAATACAAGTTGTATACCTCCGTCCTGATCCTCCACTTGCTTTGATTTGTTGTTTAACAAAATAATATTGGGACGAATAGATTCCTCAAATGCGTCGGGCCAGTTGGCTAGATCAGCACCAAAATACTCATGGTTACCTGGTAACCAATAAGTAGTTTTAAAATGATCCGAAATATAATTCAAGAAATCTTGATGCTTATCCAGTTCAATAAATGGCATAATATCTCCAGCCAACAATAAAATCTCTGCTGCAGGTAAAAGTGGTTTTTTATTAAGTACTTTTTTATTTTGTGCAAACTCTAAGTGCAGGTCTGAAGCATATTGAAAATTCATAAGGATAAAACTAAACAAAGTAATTATCTTGCTGCTACAAATCATACAACATGAAAGAACAAAATTTTAAAAATCACGCACAAATGGTCGTTGGATACCACTATGTTGCAGGGCCAGCTATACTAGCCTTAATGGGTGGATCTGTAAACTATGCATTAAAAGCTAGTCCAGAAAACAAATATCTTGCTACACTTTTAGTTTTAGTAAGCATTGTATTATTCCTACTATATGCATTTACTAGAATTTTTGCTCTTAAAGCGCAAGATAGAGCCATTCGTGCAGAAGAAAACCTGCGTCATTTTGTTTTAACTGGCAAATTGTTACCATCAAGTTTAAACGTTGGTCAGATTGTAGCATTGCGTTTTGCACCTGATACAGAGTTTCCTAGTTTAGTTGAAAAGACAGTAGCTGAGAACTTATCTGGCAAAGCCATTAAGCAATCTATACAAAATTGGAAAGCAGATTATTACCGTGTATAAGTTAGGTGTAGACATCTAATCATAAATTAATAAGACCCATGACTCGATGGGTCTTTTTTTTGCTTAAATTTATTGGATCTAAAACAATTTTATGATCAAACAATTCATTGGTTTTTTAAGCTTTATAGCATGTATCCAAATGGGTTATGCGCAGGATTATAATAAAGAGCTTGCTTCGGTTAAATGGAGAAGCATCGGCCCGTTCAGAGGAGGACGCTCAAATACCGCAACTGGTGTTTTAAATAATCCTGCGGTATATTATATGGGCACAACTGGTGGTGGCTTATGGAAAACAGAAAATAGTGGAATAAGTTGGAATAATATTTCAGATGGTTATTTTAAAACAGGTTCCGTGGGCGCTGTTGCAGTCGCAGAAAGTGATGCGAACATTGTGTATGTTGGAATGGGAGAGCATGCAGTTAGAGGCGTGATGACACACCATGGAGATGGTGTGTACAAAAGTACTGACGCTGGAAAGACCTGGAAAAAAATGGGCTTAGACGCCACACAACATATTTCAAGAATAGTGATTGATCCAAAAAATCCAAATATCGTTTTTGTAGCAGCACAAGGTTCGTTGTTTAGTAAATCTGAGGAACGTGGAATTTATAAGTCTACCGATGGTGGGATCAACTGGAAAAAAACTTTATACATTGATGATAAAACAGGTTGTGCAGAATTATCTATGGATATGCAGAATCCATCTATCTTATATGCTGCCATGTGGGAGCATGGTCGTTTACCATGGCAGGTAATTAGTGGTGGACCAGGCAGTGGTTTGTATAAATCAACCGATGGTGGAAACAACTGGGAAAAGTTAGAAAACGGATTACCAAAGGAAATGGGCAAAATGTCAATTGCAGTATCAAGAGCTAATGCAGAAAAAGTATATGCATTGATTGAAAGTGATTTTAATAAAGAGGCAGGAGGATTATATGTTTCTAATGATGCAGGTGGAAGTTGGTCTCAAATCAATAAAAGTCATCGATTGATCCAAAGAGCTTGGTATTATATAGAATTATTTCCGGATCCAACTGATGAAAACACTGTGTATGTGATGAGTGCGCCATCCTTAAAATCAATCGATGGCGGAAAATCTTTTGTTGATTTTGCAAATACACATGGTGATTACCACAATTTATGGATACACCCAAATAACGGACAAAATATGATCATTGCAGATGATGGCGGTGCCGCGGTAACACATGATGGTGGAAAATCTTGGAGCAGTCAAAATAACATGCCAACCGCACAGTTTTATAGAATCAATGTGGACAATGAAACTCCGTATAATATTTATGCAGGACAACAAGACAACAGCTCGGTAAAAATAGCAAGTCGTGCTGTTGGCGCAGGTGGAATTGATGAAAGAAATTGGTCTGCTTCTGCGGGTGGAGAAAGCGCCTTCTTAGCATTTGATCCAAACAACCCAAGGTATGTATTAGGTGGCTCCTATCAAGGAACCATAGAAGTGTTGGATACAAAAACAAAAGGTAGCACCAATATCATGGCTGCACCAATTCAATATTTAGGAAGAGACGCAAAAGACATTAAATATCGTTATAACTGGAATGCTCCAATTATATGGAGCAAACATGAGCCGAATACTTATTATCACGGTGCTCAATATTTATTGAAAACATCCGACATGGGAAAAACATGGAAAGAAGTTTCTCCAGATTTAACACGTAATGAAAAATCAAAACAAGGTAAGCCAGGTGTTCCATTCACCAACGAAGCAGTGGGTGCAGAAAATTATGGCACACTTGCCTATGTCATGGAGTCGGTGCATGAAAAAGGCGTAATCTATACTGGTAGTGATGATGGGCTTGTACATATCACTAAAGACGGTGGTGCAACCTGGAAAAATATCACGCCAACTGGGTTGGCAGAATGCTTAATCAACGCTATCGAGGTATCTCCTCATGATAAAGCAACTGTATATATTGCAACTACACGGTATAAATTTAATGATCATACGCCTGGTTTATATAAATCAACCGACTACGGAACTACCTGGACAAAAATAAATACGGGTATTGCAAACAATGCTTTTACAAGAGTCGTACGTGAGGACAATGTGATCAAAGATTTATTATTTGCTGGAACTGAATTGGGCATATATATTTCTAACAATGGCGGCAAAAACTGGAGTCCGTTTCAACTAAATTTACCTATCACACCAATCACCGACTTACGCATACACCAAAATAATTTAATTGCAGCTACATCTGGAAGGTCCTTCTGGATATTAGACGACTTAAATTTAATTCGACAATTTAAAACAGACACAAGCATTGCTAAAATTTATACACCAAGTCCAACAATGTTAGCCGTAGGCTATAGTGAGCTAGACAACAACGACGAAAGTTTCAATGGTGCGAAATCAACTGCAGGAGTAAATCCTGCAACTGGCATGGTCTTATATTATCAACTACCAAACATACCTGACTCAGTTGAATTAAAGCTTGAAATTAGCAACGAAGCGGGTCAAATAATTCGCAGCTTTAGTTCAAAGCCAGATGAAAATTATAAAAGATACGAGGGTGCCCCAAGAAAAGAGCCAACCTTAAGTAAAACAAAAGGACTGAATCGCTTTGTTTGGAACCTTCGTCATGCAACAGTGACAGCAATACCAAATGTTTACATTGAAAGCAGTTTTAACGGCCACAAAGCAATACCAGGCAATTACAAAATTCGCTTAATTGCTGGTACTAACACAATGAGTACTACAGGTACAATTTTGGAAAATCCAAATTATACGACTACAGCAAACGATTATCGTTTGTATGATTCTGTAATGCGTTTAATGGAAAATTCGGTGAGTGATATGCATCAAATGGTGAATCAACTCAAAGAGTTTAACAATCGTTTAGAAATATTGGTGAAAAAAATAAAGACAGACGACAACTACGGTAGTGACAAGTATTCAATCTTAATACAAAATGCAAGTGCCTTGCTTTCAAAATTAAAAGCTTGGGACGAAGACATGATTCAAAGAAAATCAACTGCTTATGATGATGTCGAAAATTTCCCAAATAAATTCACAGCCAACTATATGTTCTTGATGAATCAAACCGAAAGCGATATACCACAAGTGAATCAGCCTTCATTAGATTTATTAAAAATTTATACTGCAGAATGGGAAAAATTAAAAGCACGAGGTCTTAATTTAAAAAACGAAGCGATTCCTGCATTAAACAAACAATTATGGGACCTAGGAATGGGTGCTATTTGGTAGCAGCAGATTGATCTATATTTTAATAAAGAACGCAATCCAAAAGTGACTAGTTATCCGCATACTTTATGCTTGGTCTAGCATCTTTCGGGTTGCGTTTTTCATATTGAACTACTTGATTTTGAAGTTTTGGTTGATAGGTCCTTGATCGGTTTAATTCATATTGATAAAAGGCCTTGCCAATTTCTCTAAAGAATGGGAAGCCCACTTTTTCCTCATCATATTTTGAATCATTCACTATCCCATCACTATTAACATAAATAGTTGCAGACAACATATAATCAATGTTGTTTTTCGTGTCAAGCACATAAGATACATCGGTCATAAATCCATAAGCCCAACCAACTTTATTGAACACCCTCAAATGACTTGGCATTTGATGTGTACTATCTTTAAAAAAGAATTTAACATAACTATCATAAAAGGTGGCTGTGTCATATTTAGGATAATTGGTTTCAGATGGATACTGTGATAAATATTGCAACAAAAATTGTCTATCCGCCTCTTCCATATTAAATCGATTTTCTACTGGAACTGACGTTGGGAAAATAACGGACTGTAGCATTTTTTGCATATCGACCAAAGAAATATTATTATGTTTTGTAAAATCATAGGGCGTTTTAATTAACTCGTCTTTACTATTCCAGTGCGCATCACCAATTAAGATTGGCGCTCCAAATTGAAAACTGTCTATATTATATTGCGGCGCTAGTTTTAAAATAGTCACTCCACTTTCATTTACAAACCGAATACCATTAGTGTGCCGATTTTGATCTTCGTTAAAACCCATAAATTGTCTCGTAATTCTTGCAGAAGCATAGCCCTTCTTTCTTAGTTTTTTATTCGCTTCCCCTTGTCCAACAAACTGATACAGTCTATTGTAAGGATCGTTTTCAGAAATTAAAAAAGCACGCTTAATAAAATGGGCAATAGAGGGTTTTTTGTTTTCTGAACTTGAATCGGCATACATGGCAACCTGTCTCTCATAGCTACTATCATATTCCATTGTTGTAAACTTATTCACTCCAGCTATTCCAAGCTCATTTAGCTTTTCTATAGCCAAAAAAGCCAGTGGCATTTTTACCATAGAAGCGGGATTGAAATATTTTTCTGGACTAACCTGTAATGTATAGTTGGTAAACTTTGGCTGACCATTTTTATCCCTATTAATTTGTGTATAAACAATCTGATATCTATAAGTGTCAGGTGATGCTAATACTTTTTTAGTAACACTATCTTGTATAGTTTGAAAAATTGTATTGAATGGTGCTGACGCTTGTGCGCTTATATTTTTTGAACTTAAGCAGAGCAATAAGCTTACAAAAAGAAGGACTTTTTTCATCATTGATAGATTGTTATATTGCAAATAAAACAAAATATATTATATTCACTGAAACAAAAAAATATGGACAAAAATTTAATCATTGGTATATGGATCATTTCGGTAATTTATTGTTTGTATAAACTCTTTAAAAGATCCAAAAACATCTCATTAGACGGAGTGATTGGTTACTCTCCAGGCTTAGAAGTTGTCATGGTACTTCTTATAGGCCCTCTTTTGGCAATCATTGATTTTTCTCTGACTTGGATTAGAATATATAAGGATGCCGAAGAAGCTAGAAGACGTTCTGATAAATAGCTTATATTTTAACCTGTCAATAATTAAATGTATTTATGATTTCAACTAAGGTATGTATTGTTGGAGCTGGACCTGCTGGTGTTTCAGCTGCACTTCAATTAAACAAATTAGGAATTGATTGTGTCATGGTCGACAAAGCTGTTTTTCCAAGAGATAAAATATGTGGCGACGGGTTGAGCGGAAAAGTAATTACCTCATTAAATAAAATAGACCCTGAAATTGTAAAAAGACTTGATCTTAAAAGTTTTAAACTAAATAGTTGGGGTGTAACATTTGTTTCCCCCAATAGGAAAAAATTAGAGGTTGGGTATAGACCAGATTATGACAAAGATAATGTTGAACATAAACAACGTCCTATTGGTTATGTATGTAAGCGATTTGATTTAGATAATTTTTTAATTGAAGAAGCGAAAAGGTGTACACATGTTAAAGTAATAGAGGGCGTGCAAATTCATTCTTATACATTAGAGTCAGACGGCTATTTAATTGTTGGAGACAATGATTTTGAAGTTAAAGCAGAACTAGTTATTGTGGCAAATGGTGCCCACTCTAGTTTTACCAAAACTATTGCTAATATTCATATGGAGCCAAAGCACTACTGCGCAGGCATTCGAGCATATTACAAAAATGTAACAGGAATTAACGAAGATAATTTTATTGAGCTGCATTTCATAAAATCATTATTGCCTGGCTATTTCTGGATTTTCCCATTGCCAAATGGCGATGCAAATGTTGGAGTGGGAATGTTAAGTGAAGAAATAAGTAAAAGAAAAATTAATTTAAAAAAAGAACTAGAAAAAATTGTCAAGGAAGATCCAATCATTAAAGATCGCTTTAAAAATGCAAGCTTAGTCAACACTGTAGATGGATATGGATTACCGCTGGGAAGCAAAAAAAGAATAATTTCTGGTGAAAGATATATGTTGGTTGGAGATGCGGCGTATTTAATTGATCCGTTTACAGGTGAAGGAATTGGGAATGCTTTATATTCCGGACGCATTGCAGCAAGCCATGCTGCAATAGCTATTGAAACAAATGATTTTTCTAAAGAAGCCTTATTAAAATATGACGCTGAAATTGATAGGGTACTTGGATCAGAACTTAAACTAAGTCATCGATTACAAAAATTAATTAAGTTTCCTTGGTTGTTTAATTTAATTGTAAATCTAAGTAGTAAAAACAATCAAATTAAAGAACTTTTATCTTGTATGTTTTATGAGGTGGATATTAGAAAAAAACTAACCCAACCTTCTTTTTATTTTAAGTTACTTTTTAATAAATAATGTCATTAATTATTTTATTACGCTCATTCCACCATCAATATGTAAGACTTGACCAGTAATCCAAGAACTTTTATTTGACAATAAAAAACAGGCCATTGCTGCGATATCTTCTACGGTTCCAACCCTTTTAAGTGGATGCCTTTGTGCGTTTGCTTCCATTTTTTGTTCTGAATTCAACAAACTAGCAGATAATGGCGTGTCCGTTAAAGATGGGGCAATACAATTCACTCTAATAGTTGGAGCAAATTCAGCAGATAACGCCCTAGTTAATCCTTCTATTGCACCCTTAGATGCCGCAACTTGACTATGAAAATTTAAGCCTAATTGTACTGCCACTGTAGAGAATAAAATAATTGCTGGATGTTGGCCCGCTTTTAACTTTGGTAATACAGCTTGTATAGTCTTCACGCCACCTACAACTTGTAAATTAAAGTCCTGAGTAAAATCAGCAGCAGTGATTCTGGCGAAGGGTCTTAGGCTAATGGCGCCCGGACAATATACCAAACCGTCAATATTTTCTGGTAAAAAATCCAGGTTTAAATGTTCATCCAACACATTTAGTGGTTGGGCTATTATATTAGGTAAGCCAACTTCAATTGGATGCGAATTATAAGTAGTATAGACTTGATGGCCTTCGGCCGCAAGCTGTTTTACAATTTGTTGTCCAATTCCAGAAGAGCCTCCAATTATTAAATAGTTCGACATAGTATTCACGATTTAACTTTATAACAAACAATCTGGTTATTTGTTTGACAATCGGGATACTAAATAATCAATACAATGACTTTGTTCAATATTTAAAACCTCTATTTTTTGTATGAAAGTGCTTCTGGTAGGTAAGTTTTAATTTTTTCAATTCTGGTTGCATCAGAAGGATGGGTGCTTAAAAATTCAGGGGGCTTCTGCCCAGACGCTTGTTGCATTCTTTCCCAAAAGTGAATAGCTTCATTTGGATCATAACCAGCAATGGCTGCCCAAATTAATCCAAATCTATCTGCTTCAAGTTCTTGTTTTCGTGAAAATGGAAGCATAATGCCAACAGTGGTGCCCACACCATATGCTTTCATAAACAAATCCTGTGTTTGAGCAGGTTTTTTTGACAGTGCTGCAGACAATGCAATACCGCCTAGCTCTTGTACCATCGACTCACTCATTCTTTTGTTACCATGTTGTAACAATGCATGTGACACTTCATGACCCATTACAATTGCCAATGCGTTTTCATTTGACGTATACGGCAACATTCCGGTATAAACGACAATCTTTCCTCCAGGCATACACCAAGCATTGATTGCACTGTCTTTTACTAAATTATATTCCCAATTAAATCCAGTCAAAGCTGCTTTATTGTTTTTGTCTATGTAATATTGCTCTACTGCAGCTGCAATTTTTTTGCCTACCTTTTGTACCAATGCAGCCCTTGTGTCTTTTGATGGTGATAGCACTTCATGTGATTTAATAAAATCCGAATATTGTGTCGCGGACATGGTTTGTAATTCTTTCTCTGAAACCAAACTTAATTGACTTGTACCTGTTAATGCGTTTGTTGCACAACCCCATATACCCAATACAAAAACTAAAATAGTAGTTGATAAAAACAGCTTTTTCATTATTCTTGATTTTTTGCTTTGTTAATAATTTCCGTTGCTTTCTTGTTAGCGTCTTCTAAAATTTGATTGGATTTTTTATCTGCTTCTTTTTTTATTTTATCTGCGACAAGCTTCACACCAGCCTTAGCAAAAGGATTTTTTGTTTCTTCCACCATTTGATCTGCTCTATCGTATGCTTCTTTTTTTATTTTATCTGCGGCTATTTTTGCCTCAGCAATGATTGCATCAGCTTCTCTTTGTGCCTGATCTAACTTGTTATTTACTTCCTGTTTTATAGTAGTAGCAACCACCTCTTTTACTTGATCTACAATTGGTACCGTATTACCCTCTCCACTTATTCCTGATCCTTTTAAACCAAGTTTTAAAGTTGGCTTGTCTAAATTTCCAGTGATTAAAACCTGCATCTTTATCGCCTTTCCAATTTTATCAAGGCTTAAGTTGGGATTTATTTTAGCCAGCTCCTTGCTAATACCTGAGGCTCCACCCAAATCAATTACCTGCTTTGGCATATCCATTCCTAACACATAGTCAAGACTTTTATCTAATCCATTTGAGCCAGCAATATTGAAGGTTGTTATATTAGACACTACATTAAATGGTTTGACAATTGCTCTTCCGTTTTTTATGCTATAACTTAAATGAGCTATTTTAAAAGCCAAGGATTTCAATTTGGGCCATTTTACTAAATCAGCAATATTATTAAGCACAGAAGAGCCATTTAAATTTGCATCGTTGATATAAATATCTCCTTCGCTATTTACAGTATTAAGATCAGGAGATAGGGTTTTGGTTAAATTGGTTGAAAAGCTTATGTTCAAATTTACTTTGCCCTGCATCGCATCAGTAATAGGCGCAAATTTTTGAACCAACACAAAATTTTTATATGCTTTTTTGATGTCGAGATTTTGTATGGTAAAATTCAATACTGTTTGGGGCGCTTTATTTTCTTTTTTCTCAAAACTTCCATTCATTGTATAGGTAGCGTCTAATAAATTAAAGACCATTTTTCTAAAATCAATTTTCTGGTCTGCAAAATACACAGCACCCTCTGCTTCACTAATCAAAAAATTCTTGTATTTTATTTGATCAATATTTGCTAGTGCAGCTATGTTTACATTTTTAGGCAATTCAAATGATGAACTAGTAGCGGTATCTGTATTCGTATTTAAAAACATCAATTCGTTTAAATCCGTCAGTTTTGAAACAAGATTCACCTTTCCAGTAATAGGCTCATTCTTGATAAAATATAATAAATAATTTTCTACATTACCCCAAACATCAAAGTCTGACCTCCCAACTCTCGCATTCAATTTGTTGACCAAAAGTCTTTGTGGTGTAATTACAAAGTTGGCAGTTGTAATTTGAAATGGCCTATTTAGTGCCTTATTATTATAACGAAGTTGACTAATATCAACATTACCCTTTGCATAACCTTTGCCCTTTTTAAGTTCATTTACTTTTCCATCTATATCAAAATTCATTTTAATATGGCCAACGAGATCAAGGTCTTTCTGAGGAATTATTTTAAGTAAAGCCCCCAAGTCAATAGCTCCTTTAGCCCTTACTTTTATGTAAGGGTTTGTCTGCGGTGTCTTAACAATCATGCTGGCTTGCATAAACTGATTGTTTAGACGCATGTTTAGTTGGCTCATGTCCACAACGGTATGGTCAATAATACCATCAGGGTTATTAATTTTTAGTGCAAGTTGTACATCTTTTATACCCGCAGGAATACTTGCATATTTAAATGCACCGTTTTGTATTGTTAGACCTATTCCAAATCCGGGCATTTGAGCATCATTCATTCTCCCTTTTACAAAACCATTTAATGCAAATTTTCCTGAAGCAGTTAATTCTTTAAACGAATTTTGGTATAAGATTGGAATCAATGATAAGAAATCTTTTAAAGGTGCTTTAGCTGCATCAAAACGAATATCCATATCTATATTACTATCGGGCATAGCAAACCAAGCATCAAAACGAATCGGTAAAGTATTTAAAACAAGCTCATTGTTTTTAAAAGCAAATTCCATTTTAGTAAAATTCATTTGCAATGGGGCTTCTAAGGTTGCAGCAACTTCTGACAAATAGGGTTTACCTAAATAAGAAAAACTGAGTCTTTCAACCTTTGTTTTTGTTGCAAGCGAAAATACGTCTTTTGAAAAATCACCTGAACCTGAATGGTTGACCTTGTCTAGTTGTGTATATACTCCTCGTAAGTCATCCTTATAAATAATTGCTGCATTTTCAAGTGTATACTTTTTTAATACAATATGCATTTCTTTTTCAGCCGTATCTTTTACTTCTAAAGTATCCGGTTTAATAATATCCCAATTAGACAATCCGTTTTTTAAAACAATGAAATGCAACTTGGCATCTTCTATTTTTATTTTTTCAATATCAACCCTGTTGTTAAACAAATATTCGGTGAGACTAATTTGTATAGTGGCATTAGGAATGCTTGCTAGGGTGTCATTTTTAAAGTCGTTCACACCAATAATTTGCACTCCTTCGATTTCAATACCCAGTCTTGGAAATGTTTTAATTAGACCAATTGAAACATCTTTAAAAGAAAAGCGTGCATTTAAATTTTTATTTGCTGTACTTGTAACATATTTGTTTACTTCTTTTTTATAGAAAACAGATATACCAACTGCACTTAAAGCAATTATTATTATAAAGGCCAAAAAAACAAACGCTATTTTTTTTAACATAGAGTTCGATTTAAAAGAATAAAGTTAAAGAATAAAAAATTGTATATTAAATGAAGTTATCTTTTGAATATAAAATAGCTATTTTATTAAAGCGTAGACCAACATTTAAGTTCAAGCCTAGATGATCAATACGCCTTGACTAACTGTATATTAACAGAAAAAATAGATATGCGCATATAAATTAGTTGGTTCATTGATCAAGTAGTTAAATAAAAAAAATGTGACAGATAAGATTCAAAATAATGAAAATAGTAGATTTTGTTAAAAATTTCAGATTTGAAGCAATCCAACTAAAACAAGGTACATTTGTTGTTACAATATGAAATCAATAAAATCGTATTCCTTTTTTTTATTTGGTGTACTACTTGCTCTATTCCAAACAATGGATCTATATGGCCAACCAACTTATATATTAAATGGAAATGTAAAAGACCAACAAACCGGAGAATCATTAATTCGATCTGTTATTCGAATAGATGAGTTACCTAGCGTCGGTGTCTTATCTAATGAATATGGATTTTATGCCATTAGCTTACCGAGGGGTAAGTATACTATTCGTGTAACACAGTTGGGTTATTTAAATTATAGACAACAAATTCAACTTGATTCAAATACTCGTTTAAACATTTTATTAAGCAACACTAACTCTTTAAAAGAAGTTGTGGTTGAAAGTGGGCGCAAAAATGACAACTTAAGTAAGCCACAAATGGGCACAGAAACACTCAACATGAGTGCAGTAAGCAAGTTGCCAGTGATCTTTGGAGAAAAAGATATTTTAAAAACGCTTCAACTGCTACCTGGGGTGAAATCGGCTGGAGAAGGTAATAGTGGTTTTTATGTAAGAGGAGGAGGGGCAGACCAAAATTTAATTTTACTAGACGAAGCACCCGTTTATAATGCATCACACTTACTTGGTTTTTTTAGCACATTTAATAGCGATGCTATTAAAGATGCTACCTTAATTAAGGGAAATGGTCCTGCGCAGTATGGTGGTAGACTATCTTCTGTGTTAGATGTAAAAATGAAAGAAGGGAATAACCAAGCGTTTAATGTGAACGGGGGTCTTGGCCTGATAAGTAGTCGACTTAGTGTTGAGGGGCCGCTTCAAAAAGATAAGTCTTCCTTTATCCTTTCAGGAAGAAGAACTTATGCAGATATTTTTCTGCGCGCATCTGATGAATTTAAAGATAATATTTTGTATTTCTACGATTTAAATTTGAAGGCGAATTACAAAATTGATGAAAAAAATAAAATTTACATTTCGGGGTATTTTGGAAAAGATGAATTAGGATTGGGCAATACGTTTGGCATTGATTGGGGTAACAAAACCGGTACTATTAGATGGAATCGTATTGTATCTAATCGAATGTTCTTAAACAGCTCCTTAATTTATAGCGACTATAATTACAATGTAAAGTTAAAAAATGGCTTGACTAATTTTAATGTCAATTCAAATATTAAAGATCTAAACTTAAAACAAGATTACACTTTTTACCTTAATCCTAAGCACACGTTGCGTTTTGGATTTAATAGCATTTTACACACTATTACGCCAAGCACATTTAGTGGCACAGTCATTAACAGCAATCCAAAAAGGGGAAGAAATGGTCTTGAAAATGCAATCTATATTAGCAACTACTTTAAAGCAAATAACAACCTAATTGTAGATTATGGAATGCGCTTATCTGCCTATACTTTAATGGGGGGAGATGCCTATAATATATACGAAAGTGATCTTCTAATTAACACTATTCAATTAGATAAGAATCGTTTTGGTAAAACTTACGTCAACCCAGAACCCAGAATGACCGCCAATTATCGTATAACAGATCAAACAAGTTTAAAAGCGGGTTATGCTAGAAATGTGCAACACCTTCATTTGCTCAGTAATTCAACGGCATCCAGTCCCTCTGATCAATGGATAGGAAACTCCTACAACATAAAACCAGAAATTGCAGACCAGCTAAGCATTGGTTTTGTGCAAGGGTGGAAAAACAATAGATTTGAACTAAGCACCGAATTGTATTATAAAAATTTAAAAAATCAACTTGATTATAAGGATGGAGCGGAAATTAATACCTTGGCAGATGTAGAAAGCGCACTATTATTTGGTATAGGACGCGCCTATGGTCTTGAACTATTGTGGAAAAAGAAAGAAGGTGTGTTAACGGGGTGGATCAGTTATACGTTATCAAAAACAGAAAGAAAAATTAATGGCATTAACCAAAATAATTGGTACAATGCAAAACAAGACAGAACACACGATTTTTCTATAGTAGGCGTCTATACGCTTAATCCAAGATGGTCTATCTCTACTGTTTTTGTATACAACACCGGAGACGCGGTGACTTTCCCAACTGGAAAATATACTATACAAGGACAGACCTTATACCAATATGCTTCTAGAAATGGAAATCGAATGCCAGCCAATCACAGAATGGACCTAAGTGTTACATATGATAAGAAAATAAAAAAACGCATTCAGGAATCTTGGAACTTCAGTTTATATAATGTTTATGGCAGAGAAAATGCGTATCAAATTAATTTTCAAGACGATCCAAAAGATTTGACGAAAACACAAATTATTCAAACCTCCTTATTTAGATGGGTACCCAGTGTAACTTATCAATTCAAATTTTAATCATGCTAAAAAAATACCTTGCTGCATTTTTTTTGGGATTTTTTTTAATCAGTTGTAAAAAAGAAATTCAGCTTCCCTTGGATCCTAATCAATCTATATTGGTCATTGACGGAAGTATAACAGATGAGGTTGGTCCTTATTATATAAGACTTAACAAGTCTATCGGAATTTCCGAAAATTCTAATTATCCTACTATTACAAATGCAATTGTCATAGTTAAAGACAATACTGGAATAATAGATACACTCAAGCACGAAAAAATGGGCGTATACAAAACAAATAAAATTAAAGGCGTGTATGGTAACACCTATACCTTAGAAGTATTTGTTGAAGAAAAAAAATACACAGCAGTTTCTACTATGCCTCAAAAGGTAAGATTAGATAGTTTAAGAATTAATCCGTTTGCATTCAATAATGAAATTAGATATAGCGTCATCCCGGTTTATATTGATCCGATGACACTGGGTAATAGCTATCGTTTTATACAAAAGATCAATGATACACTCGATCAAACTTTTCACGTATTCAATGATAATTTAAATAATGGTAAGGTAAATCAAAGGCCTTTAAGAGGGGGTTCGGACTCTTTGGAGGTAAAAGTAAATGATCTTATTACGGTAGAAATGCAATGTATTACAAGACCTACTTATTTATATTACTATACTTTGAATCAGCAATCTGGTGCGGGACCAGGTGGTGGAACCACCCCCTCTAATCCACCCTCTAATGTTGTAGGTGGAGCACTTGGTATATTTTCAGCGCATACGGTGCAAAGAAAACAAATACAAATAAAATAAAAAGCCCCCAACTTTCGTTGAGGGATTGTGGCACCACCCGGGCTCGAACCGGGGACACAAGGATTTTCAGTCCTTTGCTCTACCAACTGAGCTACAGCGCCATCGTATTTTCATCCAAACAAATAGCTTTGTTCGGGGTGCAAATATAAGCAGACCACCCTTAAATAGCAAAAAATTAGGCTTGTTTATTGAAAATCAGTGTAATTGAATAGTAGCGTAGAGCGCAATCTAATATATTATGCTACAGCAGCCACCACAAAAAAACTGGTAATAATGAGTACCAATCCAATCCATTGTTTTACACTTAATCGTTCTTTATAGAAAAAATAACCAATCAAAATGGAGATTATTTGACTACCAATAATTAAGATATTAATCACCACCACTGGCAAATAACCATAACTCATATTAATCGCCAAACCCCCAATCACCAATAGCGCCCCCAAAATTAGGTAGGCTTTTATGTGCATGAATTTTAAGTAAGATAATAATTGATTCGCCATTCCATCTTTAATTACTAATACTAAACCAAACAACATTGCAACAGATTCAATGATTAAACTAAATCCCAAAGGACCCCACCACGCAATAGGAAATTTATATAAAGCATAAGAACTACCCCAAAAAAAACTTGATGCAACACCATATATCAATCCTTTTTCAAACTCCTTTGCATTATGAATTTCTCCACGTTTATAATACAATAAAAATAATCCTACTGTGCTTAAAATAAACGCCCATAAATAATTACTTTGCCACACTTCTCCAACGACAAAAACTGCAGTTAAAATGGTAAACAGTTTTAGTGAAGATACAGGTACCACAACACTTACGGGCGCTTTCTGAATACCTTGTAAAAAAAAGACTAGGCCAAAAATATTAAAAACACTTAGTGCAATGGATAATAAAAATTCATTATCAAATACAATATCTCTTACCACCCAATATTTAAAAAAATCAGCTTGGCGAAAACCAAAATACAAAATAGCAAAAATTATGGTGGCAAAAACTCCTCTATAAAACATACCTATATGATAAGGGATGGTTTCGGTCACTTTTTTCCAATAGGCATTACTGATTGCAAAACAAAAAGCACCTATTAAAACTAAAATAATTCCCATATAATTTAATTAAGTTGAATACTCGGAGCTGTTTTTAACACTGTACTTTAACAAAAAGAGCGCAATTGCGCTCTTTTAAAATTTTTTAATATTCACAATTCTTCGGCGTTCTTGCAAATGGTATTACATCTCTTATATTTGTCATACCCGTTACAAACTGAACCATACGCTCAAAACCTAGGCCAAATCCAGCATGTGGTACAGTGCCAAAACGTCTTGTATCTAAATAGTAGCTCATTTCTTCTAAAGGAATTTGCATTTCATTCATTCTTTTTTCTAATTTTTCTAAGCGCTCCTCCCTTTGTGAACCACCCACAATCTCTCCTATACCAGGTGCCAAAATATCCATTGCAGCAACTGTTTCTTTACCTGGCTCACAACCATCATTCATACGCATATAAAATGCTTTGATCGCAGCAGGATAGTTCGTTACAATAACTGGCTTTTTAAAATGTTGCTCAACCAGGAATCTTTCATGCTCACTTTGTAAATCAATACCCCACTTAACGTCATAAGTGAATTTCTTTTTCTTATAATGATTGCTATTTAATAAAATATCAATTGCTTCTGTATAAGTGATTCTTTCAAATCCGTTTTCAAGGACAAATTTTAATTTTTCAATTAAGCCTAGGCCGCTTCTTTTTTCAGTAGGCAATTGTTTTTCTTCTTCAGCCAAACGCGCATCTAAAAATGCTAAATCTTCTGCATTGCGTTCCATCACATAAGCGATCAAATGCTTAATAAAATCTTCTGCTAAATTCATATTGTCTTCAAGGTCATTGAATGCCACTTCAGGCTCAATCATCCAAAACTCTGCCAAATGTCTTGTGGTGTTTGAATTCTCTGCTCGAAAGGTTGGACCAAATGTATAAATGTCTGAAAACGCCATGGCGCCCAACTCTCCTTCTAATTGACCACTTACAGTTAGGTTCGTACTCTTACCAAAAAAATCTTCAGTAAAATCAATTGTACCTGCTTCATTTTTTGGAGCGCCCTCTAATGGAAGCGTTGTTACACGAAACATTTCTCCCGCACCTTCAGCATCACTTGAAGTAATGATAGGTGTGTGTAAATATAAAAATCCGCGATCGTTAAAAAACTGGTGTACAGCAAATGCCAATGAATGACGAATGCGAAAAACCGATCCAAATGTGTTGGTTCTAAATCTTAAATGCGCTTTTTCTCTTAAAAATTCTAAAGAGTGTTTTTTAGGTTGTAAAGGATACTTATCTGCATCACTATCCCCTAAAATTTCAATCGTAGTCGCTTTTACTTCTAAAGACTGTCCTTTGCCTAAACTTTCCACCACCACACCTGCTACCTTTAAAGAGGCACCAGTGGTAATACGTTTTAATAAGTTTTCATCAAATTCGCCCAAAGTAGCTACTACTTGCAGGTTGTTATTTGTACTTCCATCATTCAATGCGATAAACTGGTTATTTCGGAAGGTACGCACCCATCCCATGACTACAACTTCGGTTCCAACGGCAGAATTTGCCCCGGTTCCGTTTAACAATTGCTTGATTTTGACTCTTTGGTTGAACATATTAGTTATTTCGAGGTTCAAAGATAACCCATAAAAAATTGTTTTTTTATGCAAAAACATCATTACTTTGCAATAGAAACGAGCGAATCACTAAGCAACTACTTTTCGCCCTTCATAAATTATCGGTCAAATCTTGACCAAATTCAACTAGATTTTTCAAACATTCCTCGATCTCGATTCGATTTTAAAAAACCCTTCATTTACAGTGCAAGAAAAAGACGACAAACCAAAGAGAGGACGCAAGCCCATTGCTGCATCTACTCCAACAGCAAAAGCCGATTCAAGCTCAGCAAAACCAGCGCGTAAAGCGATTACAAAAAAATCAGCTGAACCTGCTGAAGAGCCAAAACGCAGATCAAACGCTCCAGTTAAGGCGCAAAAAGAACATTCCGAAGACGATAAAGCTTCTAAAATAGCCGCTGCCTTATTTGGTGACGAGTCTGCAGCAAGCCAAGTAGCTACGCCAGAAGACAACCAAGATGTAGTACCTGCTGCACAAGGAGACCAAACTGGACAAGAGTCACAATCTGGTCAACCCAATCAAAATCCTCAAAGCGGCGATCATAGAGAATATCGTGGACATAGGGGACCCGGTCAAGGACAACACCCGCATCAAAATAGACACCAACCTAAAAAAGAACCCGTATTCAATGTAGAGTTTGATGGTGCCATTGCCTCTGAAGGTGTGTTAGAAATGATGCCCGATGGATATGGCTTTTTAAGAAGCTCAGATTATAATTACTTGTCTTCTCCGGATGATGTTTATGTATCTCCATCTCAAATAAAATTATTTGGTTTAAAAACAGGAGATACCGTACAAGGTACTGTGCGTCCACCAAAAGAAGGTGAAAAATATTTTGCTTTAACGAAAGTTGATTTTGTCAACGGTAAAAAACCAGACGAAATTCGCGATCGAATTCCTTTCGATTATTTAACACCATTATTCCCTTACGAAAAATTAAATTTATATACCACTGCTAATAATTATAGCACGCGTATCATGGATTTATTTACGCCCATTGGTAAAGGCCAACGTGGATTATTGGTTGCACAACCAAAAGTGGGTAAGACGATGTTGTTGAAAGAAGTAGCTAACGCCATTGCAGCAAATCATCCCGAGTGCTATTTAATGGTCGTGTTAGTAGATGAGCGCCCTGAAGAAGTAACCGATGTGGAACGTTCTGTGAAAGCAGAAGTGATTGCATCTACCTTTGACGAGCCTGCAGAAAAGCATGTGAAAGTGTCTACCATGGCCTTGCAAAAAGCAAAACGCCTAGTAGAGTGTGGACACGATGTGGTAATCTTATTAGATTCAATTACACGTTTAGCGCGCGCGCACAATACAGTAGCGCCAAGCTCTGGTAAAGTTTTATCAGGTGGCGTGGAGGCTAATGCGATGCAAAAACCAAAACAATTTTTTGGTGCAGCTCGTAAAATTGAAAATGGCGGATCCCTTACTATTATTGCAACAGCACTTGTAGACACTGGTTCTAAAATGGACGAAGTTATTTTTGAAGAATTCAAAGGAACCGGTAATATGGAATTAGTATTAGATCGTCGTTTAGCAAATAAACGTATTTTCCCTGCGATTGATTTAACCGGATCAAGCACACGTCGTGATGATTTATTATTAGACAAAGAGGTGCTTCAGAGAATGAATATTCTTCGTTTATTCTTAAACGATATGAATACCGACGAAGCAATGAACGAATTATTAAAACGCATGCGCGGCACCAAAGACAATGAAGAATTTTTAGCAAGCATGAATCGATAATAAAAAAGCCCTTACAAAAAATTAAGGGCTTTTTTAATTTTATTCAATTGGTTTTTGCATCACCCCATAAACGAGGTTGCCGATTTGCTTAATAGACTAATGTGCTTCTAACCAATTTTTACCTTGTCCAATTTCTGCTTCCACAGGTACACCATTCGGCAACTCCATCGCAGTTGTCATGCAAGACAAAATCAATTCTTTTAGTGCAGGCAATTCCGATTCAACTGCATCAAAAACCAATTCATCATGTACTTGTAAAATCATTTTTGATGCCCAATGTTTTTCTTTCATTGCACGATGAATCTTTATCATTGCTAATTTAATCATGTCTGCAGCAGAACCCTGAATAGGAGAGTTTATAGCATTTCGTTCTGCAAAACCTCGCACAGTGAAATTAGAACTGTTAATATCTCTTAACCAGCGCTTACGCCCCATAAGGGTTTCAACAAAACCAAGTTCTTTTGCTTTGTTGATTTGCTGATCCATATACAACTGAATATTTGGAAACTCCTTCTTATAATTATCAATAATCTCTTTTGCTTCCGTTCTTGAGATCCCAAGGTTTTCAGCCAAACCAAATGCACCCTGTCCATAGATGATACCAAAGTTGACACTCTTTGCTTTATATCGTTGCTCTTTGGTTACCTCTGATTCTGCAATACCATATACTTTTGCCGCTGTAGCGGTATGAATATCTTTTCCTTGCTTAAACGCATCACACATGTTTGGATCACCACTAATAGCTGCTACCACCCTTAATTCAATTTGAGAATAATCGGCACTTACCAATACACGAGAAGGGTCTCTTGGAATAAATGCCTTGCGCACTTCTCTTCCTCGATCAGATCGAATAGGAATATTTTGCAGGTTGGGATTGGTACTACTTAATCTACCCGTCACCGCAACTGCTTGTGCATAGCTTGTATGGATTCTACCTGTTTTAGGATTCACGATAGCCGGGAGCGCATCCACATAAGTAGACTTCAATTTGCTTAGTTCTCTGAAGTTTAATATATCGTCAACAATTTTATGTTTTGCAGCAAGCTTTGTCAACACATCTTCTCCAGTAGCATATTGACCTGTCTTTGTTTTTTTTGCTTTTGGATCAATTTTTAAAATATCAAATAACACATCGCCAAGTTGTTTTGGTGAAGCAAGATTAAAACGCACACCCGCTTGTTCAAAAACGCGCTCTTCGCTTATTTTAATTTCAGCCTCTAATACTTTGCTATACTCGTTCAAAAATTGTTCATCTACTTTAACACCCTCAAACTCCATATCTACAAGCACCTGCATTAACGGGTTTTCTACTTCATGAAATACACGTTGTACATCGCGCTTGATCAATAAAGGCTCAAAGCATTCTTTTAATTGTAGGGTAATGTCGGCATCTTCTGCCGCATATTCGGTAATTTGCTCCAAAGCAACATCACGCATAGTACCCTGGTTTTTTCCCTTTTTACCAATTAAGGTATCGATACTCACTGGTTCATATCCTAAAAATTGTTCGCTTAAAATATCCATACTCCTCCTGCCCTCGGGCTCTATTACATAATGTGCCAACATGGTATCAAAGGTCTTTCCTTTTAACGTTATGCCATACCACTTCAATACTAATAAATCATATTTTAAATTTTGACCAATCCAAGTAATCGATTCATCCTCAAACAAGGGCTGAAGTTTTCCCAAAATATGTTTCGCACCATCAACACCATCGCCATCATTAGCTATGGGTAAATAATATCCAGTATGAATTGTATTCGAAAAACTCAATCCAACCAATTGCACATTGTTTGCGTCAATACCAGTCGTTTCGGTATCAATACAAATTTCTTTTTTTGTATTAATTTTTTTTATAAAATCAGCAATTGCCCTATCGCCAAGAATTAATTCATATTGATGTGGCGTATTTAAAATGTTTTTATTTGCAACTAATTTGGGCAAGACTGAATCACCCTCTTCGCCATCTGGTTCATAACCTGGATTACCCGGCTCGTCATTAGGCTCTAAAACCGATTGCGTTCTTTCGTCTGAATTTAATACGATCGTTTTTGTTTTTACAAGAGGCTTTTTTGTTTTTACTTCATTGCCAAAAAGGTCAGTTTGTACTTCGGGATCTTGCGCTACTACTACTTCAAAATCGCTTCCCAGTATACGTTTCCCAAGTGTTTTAAATTCTAGTAAATTAAAAATTTCAGTTAATGCAGGAATATTTTTTTCGGTCAATCTATAATCTTCTTCATGAAACTTTACAGGAACATTGGTGATAATGGTTGCTAGTTTTTTGCTCATAATAGCAGACTCTTTTCCAGCCCTCACTTTCTCGCCCATCGCACCTTTAATTTTATCTGCGTTTTCCAATACACCTTCTAGTGTGTCATATTCTTTTAACAATTTGGCCGCCGTCTTTTCACCCACACCAGGAATACCTGGGATATTATCAGCCGCATCTCCCATCAAGCCCAACATGTCTACAACTTGGTCAACGCGTGCTATATCCCATTTTGCTTTTATTTTTTCTGCATCTAATATTTCTCTTTCATTACCAAAAGCGGGCGGCTTCCACATGTAAACGTTTTCTTTTACCAACAACTGACCGTAGTCTTTATCGGGCGTAACCATATACACTTCATAACCCATGTCGGCAGCTTGCCAAGCGAGTGTGCCTATCACATCGTCGGCCTCATAACCATCACACTCAACTACAGGAATATTAAACCCCTCAATGATTGCTTTAATATGTGGTAGCGAGCTTAATAAATCTTCTGGCGCCGCTTCTCTATTTGCTTTATAATCAGTAAAATCAGTATGACGTTCTGTTGGCGCGTGTGTATCAAAACAAACGGCGATATGAGATGGATTTTCTTTTTTAATAATCTCTAATAAAGTATTGGTAAAACCAAACTGAGCATTGGTGTTGATTCCTGTACTCGTAATTCTTGGTGTGCGAATTAGTGCATAATATGCCCTATAAATTAGGGCCAATGCATCTAGTAAATATAGTTTTTTAGACATAGCGCTAAGTTAGCCAAAAAAAATCCTCCCAGTTCAGATTTACCGAGCTGGGAGGAAACTTATTTTTCCACTGTTACAATTCCGATTAAAGTCAGAATTGCAAGTGATAAAAGAACAATTATTTTAACTGATACTTATGCTTGTAGCGTTCGTATAATTGTTTACCCTTGTTGTCCAGGGATACATTACGACCTTGTATAAACGCCTGACCGATTACACTAGACTTCATGTCTAATAAATCACCATTCACAATCAAAAGATTCGCGTCCTTGCCCGTCTCAATGGTACCAGTCTTGTCTTCAATACCCAAAATTTTTGCAGCATTTAATGTCACTGCAGAAAGCGCTTGCTCCTTGGTTAAACCATAGGTGGCAGCTGTTCCAGCGTTGAAGGCAAGATTACGAAAACGACTTTGATCGTGTGTGTCGTTTAAACAAAATAACACACCTGCTTTTTGTAAAGCTGCTGGTGTTTTGTAAGGTTGGTCCACGTCATCATCTTCCATTGCTGGCAATGCGTGTTGACGATCTAAAATTACTGGCACATTGTTTTCAGCAAGCAAATCGGCAATTTGAAAGGCTTCTGCTCCACCTACAATTACTAATTTAAAACCGAATGTTTTTGCGATATCCATCGCAAGCAAAATTTGTTTTACCTCATTAGCACGTACAAATAATTTTTGTTTGCCATCAAATAAACCACGCACCGCTTCTAGTTTTAAATTATTTGCTGCGTGCGTTTTTTCTTGATAATACGCTTTAGCATCCGTAAAGAATTTTTTGATGGTTTCTATTTTGTCCATCGCAGCTTTTACAGGATCACCTGAAGGACCAGGACGCATAAAGGCCATACGACCCGTGCGACGCGCCATTAAACTTGGCATATTTATATACAAACCATTATCAAGTTGATAGGCGGCATCTTCATAATTCCAAGCATCTAATTGTACTACACTTGCCATGCCTTCAATTAATTCGCCTTGTGGTGCAACACCCGCCAACAAAATACCATTTTCGCGTAGTACACCAATTATTTTGGAATCAGTATTGTAAGCAACAATCGACTTGATATTCGCATTGTTGTCACCAATCTCAGCATAATCATTACTACCGCGCACCCCCGAACTAATCTCTCTTAATCCTAAATCAGAAGTTGGTAAAATCAAACCAGGATATACCTGTTTGCCCGTTCCGTCTATTACTGTTGCGCCGGCTGGAATTGCCACATTGCCGACACCAGTAATTTTGCCGTTTTCAAACGCAACTGATGCGTCTGTTAATGTTGATCCATTTCCAACATGAACTGTCGCATGTGTAATTACAGTAACTCCTTTTTGTTTCGCTGCTGGATAGACATTGTCTTGTGCACTTGCTGTTAAACCCAACAATGCAAGAGCTAAAGTGCTAAAATATTTCTTTTGCATGGTTTAGTTTTTTTGAGATTCATAAATAGTGTTTAGACCTTCGTTATGATCATGATCTCCACACTCTAATAATATTTGTGTACTTGGCGTAGCTGGTCTTGTTGGCATGCCCGCTTTTTTCTCTCCCAACATTTTTTGAATCAACTTGGTTCTCTCTGCTGTAACCTGTTTGCTACGCTCTGCATCTTTTTCACGATCAAAATAAACTGTACCATCAACAATTGTATATAAAGATTTTGCATAAATGCTTAATGGATTATCGCTCCATAAAACCACGTCTGCATCTTTACCCACTTTAATGCTCCCCACTTTATTATCTATGTGAAGCGCCTTGGCTGGATTTAATGTAACCATCTTGAACGCGTCCTCTTCAGATACGCCACCGTATTTTACCGCCTTGCCTGCTTCTTGATTCAATCTTCGAGCCATTTCCGCATCATCAGAATTAATCACCGTGTTCACGCCAACATGATGCATGATTGCCGCATTATAAGCTATAGCATCTGTTACTTCTGTTTTATAAGCAAACCAATCAGAGAAAGTGGCAGCGCTTGCGCCATGTGTTTTCATCTTATCTGCCACCTTGTATCCATCAAGGATGTGTGTAAAAGTGTTGATGTTGAAGTCATAACCCTGTGCTTTGAATTTTTCAATAGCTCGCATTGCATAGGTAATTTCTGTTTGTACATAAGAGTGGCAAGTAATGAAACGTTTTTTGTTCATGATCTCAGACAATGCATCTAATTCTAAATCTCTTCTGGTTGTTGTCGGATTTGCCTTCATTGCTTTTTGATAATCCACCGCTCTATCAAATGCATCTGTCAAGACCTCCTCTACCCCCATTCTTGTATCAGGGAAACGATTGTTATTAGTAGAGGTCGTACGTTTTACGTTTTCACCCAATGCAAACTTGATGAAGGGATCTGCACCCGCAAATTTCAATCCTTCATCGGTGGTACCCCATCTTAATTTAATCAATTGAGTTTGGCCACCAACGGTATTCGCGCTACCATGAAGAATATGAGAAGAAGTGACACCACCGCTTAATTGGCGATAGATATTAATATCTTCTGGATTCATATTATCACCCACGCGCACTTCGGATGTAACCGATTGTGCACCTTCATTAATTGAAAGTGCTGCAATATGAGAGTGTTCATCAATAATACCGGGACTTAAATATTTACCCGTTCCATCAATAACCCTTGCGCCCGCTTCAATTAAATTTTTTCCAATCTTGGCAATTTTACCCGCCTTTAATAAAACATCTGTGTTTTGAAGATTGCCTTCTTTCTCATTCGTCCAAACGGTCGCATTTTTAATTAAGATTGTTTCTTGTTGAGGAACCGACTCATTTCCTAATCCAACAAAGGGATAGGTTACTTTTGAAACTAATACTACTGGCTCGGCTGCCTTTTTTTCAGCAGAAGTCGAAGTAGAAATAGGCGCAACCATATTAGCAGACCAGGTTAGTTTGGAACCCCTTGCATCTGTTCCAAAACCATTCCATCCACCAGCTGCAATCACGCCACTTAAGCGAATGCTTTCTACACCACGACCCTTTTTTTCTGGAAAACTAATCTTTACCAAAGACTCGTTAATTGCAACTTTAGCAACCAATGTGTCTGCACCTATAATATTTGCAGATAGGTCCTTTTTTAGTTCAACCGTATAATCTGTTTTTGTTCCACCGTTATTGATGGTTATTTTGTATTTGCCTGCATAATTATTCCACTCTGAAGGATTCACGTCATACTTGTTTCCTTGAATCCAGTTTTCAATAATTTTTGCACTGCTATTAAAAATTGGTTCTGTTGTGATCAAGAAGTTTGCCAACTTGCCCGCGTCTAGAGAACCCACTTGATCATATACACCAATTTGTTGAGCAGGTGTTTTGGTCAAAGCTTCTAATGCTTTAGTTTCTGACAAACCATATTGAATTGCTTTTCTTAAATTCATTAAAAACTGTTTGCTGTCTCTCATGTCTCCCACACTAATACTAAAATTAATGCCCGCCTTTTCAAATGCAGCAGGATTCGTTGGTGCCAATTCCCAGTGTTTCATTTCAGACAAAGCAACAAATCTTGCATCGTTTGCATCTTCTACATCTAATGCAGCAGGAAAATCTAGACCTAAAATATAAGATGCCTTTGTTTTGGCTAACTCTTCAATTCTTTGATAGCCGTTATCTCCTCCTCTAATAATATATTGAGTGCCAAATTCTTTTGCAATTCGGTCTGCTCTTAATGTAGACCACTTGTCATCTGCAACAAAAATTTGTGGTAAAATCAAGTTCGCATTAAATGCTTCAAGGGATAAGTTTACACCCTCCGATGCTGGTTTTGTTGCATACCATTTTGCATCTAAATATGTTTGACGCAATAAAGCAATGCTACCCATTAGGCTACTTGGATAAGATTGTGTAGAGGAGCCCTTATCAAAAGAAAACACTTGTGCTGCTTTCGTTTTTAAAATTGTGTTGTTTTCATTTGTACTCGCTAAGGATACTACTGCGCCTGTTCCTCTTGCAATACCATCTCTAACATGTGTAAAAACAACGCCAAATCCATTGTTTCTAAAACCGCTTGCGGTTGCTTCGTCAATACTAAATGATTCTACCGCATTTACTTCTGGCTTAATAGCCTGGTTCCAGTTATAGGCACCCGCCTTATTAGATCCAAATTGTGCCGGTGCACCAAAGTTAAAAGCAGCAGCACTGCGCTTTGGTGTGTTTGCGCCATAATCAGTAAGTGGGTCCACAAAACTAGGGTAGATAAACTTGCCATTACAGTCAACTATAATCGCTTCTTTAGGAACTTCAACCGTTGCGCCAACGGCAACAATTTTACCTTGCTTAATCACAAGGGTACCTTTTTCAATTTTAGTTTTTTCATTTTGAACAATGGTTGCATTGGTAAATGCATACACACCGGTTCTCACGTCTCTAACGCCATTAATTGGAAAAGACTCCTGCGCAAAAGCAGTAGCTCCAATTACAAGCAGAGAAAGTGATAAAATAATCCTCCTCATACGCGGTTGATTTTAGTTTTGAATAAAAAAATAATGACCAGGTTTTAAACCCAAAAAAGAGGGAAAAAACTTTGGAAACTCATCTTTCTAAAGCTACTAAAAACAACGATTCAATAGGCCGGATGTTGCGTTTTTTTGATAAATGGTTTTCGGTGGTTACATAAAATTATCTTCCCATGTATACCATTAGAATTTGAATGTCACTTGGATTCACGCCGCTAATTCTACTTGCCTGACCGAGTGTTACTGGTTTAATCTTTTTAAACTTCTGCATTGCTTCAATAGAAAGCGCAGCTACTTTATCGTAATCAAAATTAGCTGGTATTTGTTTGTTTTCTAATGCAGACATACGCTCCACAATTTCTTTTTCTTTTTCTATGTACCTTTCATATTTTACCTGTATCTCTGCTTGCTCCAAATAATCAAGATTGTTGCCCGCTAATTTTTCATTTAATGAAGCGGAGTGGTCCATAATTTGTTGTAAACTAATATTTGGTCTTAAAACCAATTTTGCAGCTTTTTGTTTTTCTGTAATCGCCGCAGAGTCAATGGTACCAAGGAATGCATTGATTTCGTTTGGTTCGATTGAATGTGTGTTGAGGATGTTTTTTATCTCTGCAACATGGTTGTTTTTATCTTGAACTTTACGCATACGCTCAATATTGGCCAAGCCCAAATTATAAGAAAGTTCTGTTAACCTTAAGTCTGCGTTATCTTGTCGCAAAAGGGTTCTAAACTCTGCTCTTGAAGTAAACATTCTATAAGGTTCATTCGTTCCCTTACTAATTAAGTCGTCTATTAATACCCCAATATAAGCATCACTTCTTTGTAAAATTAATGGCGCCTTCTGGTTAATTTTTAAATGCGCATTCATTCCCGCCATCAAACCTTGGCAAGCGGCTTCTTCATAACCAGTTGTACCATTGATTTGTCCTGCAAAATAGAGATTTTCAATGGCCTTTGTTTCTAGCGTATATTTTAATTGTGTAGGTTGGAAAAAATCATATTCAATAGCATAACCAGGACGGAACATTCTAGCTTTTTCAAAACCAGGAACCATACGAAGGGCTTCGTACTGAACCTCTTCAGGTAAGCTTGTACTAAAACCGTTTACATATACCTCTACCGTGTTCCAGCCCTCTGGCTCCACAAATAATTGATGTCTTTCTCTGTCGGCAAATCGGTTGATTTTATCTTCAATACTTGGACAATATCTTGGACCCACTCCCTCTATACGCCCCTGATACATTGGACTACGGTCAAACCCGGTTTTTAAAATATCGTGTACGGTTTGGTCGGTATAAGTAATCCAACAGGAGCGTTGATCCGCTGCTTTCACCCTTGGAATATCCATATAACTAAAGCCTACCACCTCGTCATCACCCTTTTGTTCCTCCATTTTAGTATAATCAAGGCTACGACCATCAACCCTTGGAGGTGTTCCAGTTTTAAGCCTATCTGATTCAAGACCAAAAGAAACCAATTGTTCTGTAATTCCTGTAGCGGCCCTTTCTGCAACACGGCCCCCGCCCAATTGTTTTTCACCAATGTGTATGATTCCGTTCAAAAACGTGCCACTTGTAATAACGACGGCATCTGCAGTAATTTCGTGGCCCAAACTGGTTTTTACCCCACAAGCTTTTCCGTCTTTTATTATTAACTCGTTCACCGAATCTTGATAAAAATCAACATTTGGGGTAAGCTCTAGCATCTCTCTCCATTTACTAGCAAAAAGGTGTCGGTCGTTTTGAGCCCTTGGGCTCCACATTGCCGGACCCTTACTTTTATTCAACATCCTAAATTGTATTGTACTTAAGTCAGATACAATACCACTATACCCGCCAAGAGCGTCTATCTCTCTTACAATTTGGCCCTTGGCAATTCCACCCATAGCAGGATTACAACTCATTTGTGCTATGGTCTGCATGTTCATCGTAATCAACAAGACCTTCGAGCCCATATTGGCCGCCGCTGCTGCTGCTTCTGAACCTGCGTGGCCCGCTCCTACTACTATAACGTTGTATTTTGGAAACATAAGGATGCAAAGATAGGTTGCTTTTTCTAAATTACTGACGTTCCACGTGGAACACTAGTAATTAATAGATTATCAAACGCTTTGTGTTTTCTTGTGGAACACGCTAATATTTTTGTTCTTTTAATAAATAGTATATTAAAATTGTTTTGTTAGATATTTGAGTTAGAAAACAAATTTTAATGGGGGGGTGTTCCACGTGGAACATCTTTATAGTAAAAACCTATGTAATAATTTTCAAATACGCCTTCAGCCATTTGTCCTCCATGGAACGCATCAGCTTCACATCAGCTGGTTTTTTATCCTTATAACCACAAAAATGAAGAGCTCCATGGAAAATCACCCTTAAGAGCTCCTGTTTATAAAGCACTTTATTTAATTTTGCATTCTCTTTTACACGATCTATACTAATATAAACATCCCCGATTAAGTTTCCTTTTTGTTCTGAAAGATCAAAACTTATAATGTCTGTATAATAATCATGGTTTAAATAATGCTTATTGATCTCTAATAGATAACTATCTGAGCAAAAAACATATTGTAAACACTCTATTATAACACCCCGCTCTTTAAGTTGTTTTTCAAGATAAGATTTCAAAAGGGTTTTATGGCTAAGTGTTGTTCCCTTGTCTGCCTTGTTAAAAAAAATATTTGTACTCATAAAACCCTGAAGATGATTATATTAATAACGAATTTTAATGCTCCATATTTCGTAAGAACTTAAATATAAACTATGGTATCTTTGTAGTCTATTATGAAGAAATTGTCAGATTTAAAAATTGGGGAAACGGGCGTGATTCATTCGTTTGAAAACGATGAAATATTTTTAAAACTAATGGAGATGGGCTGTATACCTGGTGAAAAAATTAGGGTAGAACAGATAGCACCCCTCGGGGACCCAATATCAATATCTGTAGCCGGTTATCAGTTAAGTCTTAGGAATGATGAGGCAGAAAGTATTATTATTACAGAATTGGTTTTGTAATTGTTTGATTATCAATATTTTGTAATGAAAATAGGCTTATTCTTTGGCTCCTTTAATCCAATACACCACGGTCATTTAATGGTGGCAAGTTATATTGTGAATCACACTAATATACAACAAGTTTGGCTTGTAGTCTCACCACAAAATCCACATAAAGCACAAGCAAGCTTGTTAAACGAATATGATCGCCTACACCTGGCTCAACTTGCAGTTGAAGATGATGCACAAATTAAGGTATCGGATATTGAATTCAAACTACCAAAACCGTCTTACACAATTGATACCCTAACTTATATTCAAGAACAATTTCCACAGCATGAATTTTATATCATTATGGGTGGAGATAGTTTTCAAAATTTACCTAAATGGAAAAACTTTGAAGCGCTAATTAAAAACTATCAATTTATTGTATATAGAAGACCGGGGTTTGAAATTACAGAAACACATGGAGCACGTTTAGAATATTTAGAAGCACCAATGTTAGAGCTGTCCGCAACGCTGATTCGCAATAACTGTAAAGATGGAATTACAATCCGCTATTTGGTCCCAGAGAGGGTGAGAGAAGAAATTGAGAGAAATAATTATTTTAAAGAATGAGGGCTTAAATAAAATGAGCAAAATATAAAACTATTTCTTTTTAAAAACAGGAACAGTGGAGCAGGGCTCACCATACATAATGCTTTTCACTACAGGGCGTAACTTTTGAGTAATAGCAATATAAGCGGACTCACCAATTGGTGTGTCGCCACAACCCTTTACCACTACACGTTGATCAGAAAAAGCCGTTGCGTCAATTTTTTGAATTTGTTCTAATAAAAACAATTCTCTGGTTTTTTTTTCATCTCCAAAATATACAGCCTTTGCAAAGGGTGATAAGTTAGAAACAATAAGCATGTTTGCCCACATTGGAATGATTGCATCTGTACTACAAAAAATTCCAACAATTTTATCTTGATATTCTTTCCAATCAATACCCGCCAGGCTTGCGCGAAACTCTTTTTCTTTTAAAATAAGTTCCATAAACAAGAATGGTTTTATATCAAAAACAACAACCTCATTATTCGTGATATATTGTGCAAGATCTAAGCTAATTAAACCACTTTCTGATACCTTATTTACAAGCGCTTCTGACATAATGCAAAATTAATACGTTTTTAATTATTCAAACGGAATTCTAGTTTCGAAAAGCGAATAAAAAAGCCCCCAAAATTCGGGGGCTTTGTATATAATGTAGAGGCTACTAATATACTTTCATTCGATTGTCTACAATCTTTGCGACTTTCTTTAAACCAATATTGGTTCTATAAACGACAGACCTTGTTCTATTTAATAATTCTGCTTCAAAGTTCGTTAGATCTTGAGTTGCTGCTTTTGCACCTAAAGATTTTACATTGATCACAAAAACACCGGCATTTCCAGCAATAGGTGTACTTGGTTTATTTAATAGGGTTTTATTGAATGCTGCACCAACGAGTTTTGGTTCATTTCCTATCCCTGGTATCATTGAATAAGTGAAACTGATGCTATCCGCTGGTTGTACAACTGTTTTTAGATTAGCTGCCATTTCTTCTAAAGTATTACCTTTGAATTTTTGTTTAATCTGAGCCGCTTTCTTTTTGTCTCTAATTATACCTTCCACCTGAGGTCTTGCAGAAGCAACAGAAGCTAATCCAACCTTTTCTTCACCAGTGATAATTGCTACAAAATAATTATCACCAACCTCGACTGGTTCAGAAATTGTTTGTAAATCTTTTTCATAAACCCAACGAACAAGGGATCTTGATTCACCAATACCTGGTATTTCATAGTCCATTTCTTTTATGCCAGTAGCGGGGTAAACCTGTTTATTTAATTTAACTGCTTGTTCATTAAAAGACTTTAGGTCTTTAGCGGCAGCAGCAAAAGCAGCAGCTTCAGCAGAAACGGCACTTATGGTTTCATTACTTGGTAAAATTGCTTTAGATAAATAAGCAATTTTATAAGCGGGGCTTCTTGGTGTTTGTTTTAAAACTTCAATATAATGATAACCAAAATCGGTTTTAACAACACCCTTGGCACCAACAGCATTATCAAAAGAAAAGTCATTAAATGGGCCAACCATTTGACCTTGTCCAAACATTTCATATTTGCCACCATTCGCCTTACTACCAGCGTCATCAGAATATTTTTGTACCATTGATTCAAAACTAACTCCACCGTTGATCGCTGTTTTAATACTATCAATTAATTTTTTTGCAGTACTATCATCACGAACCACCTGACCGTTTTGACCAGAAGTTGAAACTAATATATGTCTAACACTCGCACTATCGGGCCATTGTTTTATACCTATTAATTTAGCAATCGTATAATTTTTTGAATCTACATATGGGCCATAAACATTACCCACACCTGCTGCAATAATGGCCTCTTTATTTGGAACTTGTAAAGACTTACCACTAATATAACTATTGTAAAAAGGAAGATCAGAACCAACTTTATTTAAAAACACCGCAGCATCCGGCGCTGCTTGGAAAGCTTCTTTTAATGCACTGATACTGTTTAAAACAGCCGTTGAATCAGCAGACGTTGGTGCAGCACTAAAACCTACATAACTAATACTTTTATTTGTTTCTTCTACTTGGTAAGAGGCTTTATTTTCATTAAGATAGGCTGCAATTTCATCATCGGTTACTTTTATAGAGCTATCAGAAACAGAAGCATATGGAATACCAACTAGATTAATATTAGAAATACTATTTAATTCTGTAAACTGTTTTTGAACCATCCAGGTTGGTAACTGTACACCTTTTACAACCAAAGCTTGGTATTTATTTCTTAATCTATTTTCGATAGATGGTTCTATATACATCTTTTCGATTTGATTAATTTGATCTTGGTTCTTACTTTTCTTTACTTGTGCAATTGCTTGTTTAGCCTCATTTACTTTAAATTCTCCAGTAGCTGGATCGGTAAATTCTTGTTTAAATGGTGATTCTGTTCCGAATAGAATATCAGAAATTTCTTTTGAACCCACAGTAATACCAAGTTTTTTTTCTTCAATTTTATAAAGTAGTCGATCTACTTCCTGATTCCATAAGAAACCTATAATTTGTTCTCTTTTAACACCTTGTGATGCATAATTTTGAACTTGAATATCAACCTTCTCTTCAAAATCAATTTTATTTATACTAATACCGTTTACTTTACCCAACTCTGAAATAGCTGTATTTCCTTGTTTACCTATTCCATCTTGTAATACAAAAGCAATTAAAGCGATCACAATAATTGTAAAGATGATCCAAGCACCTTTTTCACGAATGTTCTGAATAATAGACATATGTATGTAATAATTATATAGGCAGCAAATTTAGTATATTATATGTAGCAATTACATTTGGTTTGAGAATAAAATACACAAAGTATTGGTGGATAATTAAAAAAAGCGTGGATAAACCCAATTTTAAATAGAATAAATGGGTATAAAAAATGAATAAGCAATTTTGGAAAAATCAATAACTAGTTAAATCTATAAATTAATAGGAAATTATACCCGTTAATTAACAGTGTATAACCTGTGTAAATCTATAAAAGGTCAAAATTTATAAATAACAGAGTTATATTATGCATTAATAAAAATCAGTATTAATAATACTATTATGGTTCTAAAAAACTAAAAAATATACTGCATATGAAAAAATAAATAGTGAATAACTAAGATATTAAGATATTAACAGACGTAATAGTATTAGTTTATTTATATAAATGTATTATTTATAAATACTACAACAGTAATACACATTGATATTTGAAATCATTATTTTTAAATGAACTACTTTTATTACATCCTATGAAATACCTATTTTCCTAGCAAGATAAATACTTGAAAATAATAATGTAGAAAATACTAAATTTATTACTAAAATAAAATAAAACATAATTAATTAAAAATCAATTGATTATATGTAAAAATAAAAAATAAAAATAAATAACTAATCAAATTAGTAAAAAAATACTAAATAATTTAGTTTATTAACAATTTATCCCTATCTTCACATTCAATTTAAACGAAAATATAAAACGACAAGCTATGAGTAACGCAGAAAAATTAAAAGCCCTTAAGTTGACCATTGATAAGATCGACAAGGATTATGGAAAAGGAAGTGTAATGATGATGAATGAGCGTAGTCAAGAGCCTCAGGAGGTTATTTCAACTGGTTCAATTGGTTTAGATACTGCGTTAGGGATTGGCGGATTACCAAAAGGTAGAATTATTGAGATATATGGTCCAGAATCATCAGGTAAAACGACCGTCGCTATTCATGTTATTGCTGAAGCGCAAAAAAAAGGTGGAATGTGTGCAATCATAGACGCGGAACACGCTTTTGATAGTGCTTATGCAAAGCGTTTAGGTGTAGATGTGGATAATTTATTAGTTTCTCAACCGGATTATGGTGAGCAAGCTTTAGAAATTGCAGATCGTTTAATTTTATCCGGCGCTATTGATGTGGTAGTGATTGACTCTGTTGCTGCATTAGTACCAAAAAGTGAATTAGAGGGTGAAATGGGCGATTCAAAAATGGGTTTACATGCACGTTTAATGTCACAAGCATTAAGAAAATTGACAGCAACAATTAATAAAACAGGCACCGTTTGTATTTTCATTAATCAGTTACGTGAAAAAATTGGTGTTATGTTTGGTAATCCAGAAACAACAACAGGCGGAAATGCTTTAAAATTCTATGCTTCTGTTCGTTTAGATATTAGAAGAATGGCGCAAATTAAAGATGGTGATGAAGCCGTAGGAAATAGAGTGAAAGTTAAAGTGGTAAAAAATAAAGTAGCACCTCCTTTTAGAGCAGCTGAATTTGAAATCATTTTTGGAGAAGGAATTAGTAAGATAGGAGAAATTATTGATATGGGCGTTGAATTAGAGATTATTAATAAAAGTGGAAGTTGGTTTAGTTATGAAGGAAACAAATTAGGACAAGGTCGAGATTCGGTTAAAACAATTCTTCACGATAATCCAGAAATGGCCAATGAAATTGAAGCAAAAATTAGAGCAAAAATCGCAGCAAAAGTAGAAGCGGCTGCAGCACAATAAAATAAATTAAACGCGTTTTTTAAGGTTAGTAGGTAGTGACCGCATCATTTGTGATGCGGTTTTTTTATATTTATACTGTGGTGCTATTATTAAAACTATTTATTCAAGCAGGTTTATGGTTGTTCTGTCACGAGATACACCTTAAAAACAAACATCTTTTTAAAACAAAAGGGCCATTATTAATTATTGCAAATCATCCAAATTCTTTTTTAGACGCATTAATTATTGGTTCATATTATAGTAGAAGAGTGTACTTTTTAGCAAGAGGTGATGTGTTTAAAAAACCAATACATCGTTTTTTCTTAGAGTCATTAAATATTATACCTGTATATAGATTAAGAGAAGGAAAAGAATTCTTACATTTAAATGATTATGCATTTAATAAATCAATAGAATTAATAAGCAAAGGATATGCAGTATTGGTTTTTATAGAAGGTATTTGTATAAATAGCCATGAATTACAACCCTTTAAAAAGGGTACGGCAAGAATACTTGAAGGTGTTCAGAAATTAAACGTGCATCCAAAAATTCATATAGCGGGAATTGCGTTTAATCAGTTAAGGGGAATTGGTAAACATGTAAACCTAATAGTGACTGAAATGAAAAATAGCCCTATTATTTTTAATAGCAAAGACAGGGTTATATTTAATCAAATTGTTTTTAAACAATTACAAGAAAATATTATTATTCCCAAAACAACTACACATTATAATAAACAAAATGCTTTTTATTCACTGCACCTTCCATATTATACAATGGTTAAAAATTGGGTGAATAAAAAAACAAAGCATACTGTTTTTTATGATTCGATTTTATTTTCAACCCTTTTGTTTACCTATCCCTTATACTTATTATTTATCTATTTTTTATTAACCCTATTTAATATTAATCCTTCTATCATATTATTTGTCTTGATCCTGTTTCCTGTTATGGGAAAAAGGGTTCTTAAATAAAATGTAGAATTATAAAAAACAAAAATGAAAACATTAAGAAAATTAGATAAAAGAAAAAAAATCGCCTTGATCGCTCATGATAATAAGAAAAAGGATTTAATAGAGTGGGCAGTACACAATAAAATTGTTTTATCAAAACATAGCCTAGTAGCAACAGGTACAACAGGAAGGTTAATCGAAGAAGCATTAGACCAGCCGGTTGTAAAACTTTTAAGCGGACCACTTGGTGGAGATCAACAAATTGGTGCCATGATTGCAACAGGAGACATAGATATGGTCTTTTTCTTTTTTGATCCAATGGAGGCACAACCACACGATAGTGATGTGAAAGCCTTATTAAGATTAGCTGTAGCCTGGAATCTTCCTATGGCCTGCGACAGAACAACGGCGGATTTTTTAGTCACCTCGCCCTTTATGCAAGGCGCATACGAATATGAACTTCCCAACTACACACAATATTTAAACAGAAAAGTATAATACCTCATTCATTCCATAAAAACAAACCAACATGGCAAATCAAAAAAGGACAATTGTATTGTGCGCTTTATTATTGGGCTTAAGCGCCAACAATTTCGCACAACAACTTACGGGCTTTAAAAATATCGAAGCACAAAAAAAACTTGAAACAAATTTTGATAGTAAATTAAGTGCAAAACGACTGGGCGAAAATATTAAACTAATGTCTTCTGTTCCACATCATATTGGTTCTGTTGGTGGAAAATTTGTAGCAGAAGAAATTGCAAAACAATTTAAAACAGCAGGTTGGGATACTAAAATTGTAACCTATCAATTATTATTTCCTACACCTATTACTCGCGTGTTGGAAATGAAGGGAGCAACAAATTTTAAAGCATTATTAAAAGAGCCTGCATTAAAAGAAGATGCGACCTCAGCACAGGCAGATCAACTACCCACCTATAACTGTTGGAGCGCGGATGGTGATGTGAATGCTGAATTGGTTTTTGTTAATTATGGTTTACCAGAAGACTACGAAACCCTTGCAAAATATGGCATTGATGTAAAAGGAAAGATTGTAATTGCAAAATATGGTAGAAGTTGGAGGGGCATTAAACCAAAAGTTGCTCAAGAACACGGCGCAATAGGTTGTTTAATTTATTCCGACCCCCAAGACGATGGCTATGGTGCTGGTGATGTATATCCAGCCGGACCTTTTAAAAACGAATATGGTGTTCAAAGGGGCTCAATTATGGATATGGTTATTTATCCGGGGGATCCTAGTACACCAAATTATGCTTCCGTTGAGGGCGCCCCCAGGGTGGACCATAATCAAGCAGAAAATCTTTTAAAAATTCCGGTTTTACCAATTAGCTATCACGACGCGGCGCCCTTGTTAAAAGACATGGCCGGTCCTGTGGCACCAAAAGCTTGGAGAGGTGGGTTGCCGTTTACCTACCACATTGGACCAAGCAAATCTAAATTACATTTAAAATTAAATTTTGACTGGAAAATTCGTCCCGCATACAATGTAATTGCTACCCTAAAAGGTAGTCAATATCCAGACCAGTGGGTCATCAGAGGTAATCATCATGACGCATGGGTGAATGGAGCTAACGACCCCGTAAGCGGGATGGCTGCTGAATTAGAAGAAGCAATTGCGATAGGCGAGTTGGTTAAGACCGGGTGGAGACCAAAAAGAACCTTGGTTTATTGTGCATGGGATGCAGAAGAGCAAGGTTTAATGGGATCGGTAGAGTGGGTCGAAGATCACGCCTCGGAATTAAAAGCCAAAGCGGTTGCTTATATTAATTCAGACGGAAATGGCAGGGGATTTTTAGGCGCAGAGGGGTCTCATGCTTTTTCAGGTTTAATGACCGACATTAGTAAATCAGTGATAGACCCACAAACGGGTGTAACAATTTTTGATAGGCAAAGGGCGAACAGGGCGATAGAGGCAAGCACAATGAGCGCTAAAAAAGAAATCTTAAATAGTAGTAGTTTTCCATTGGGTGCAATGGGCTCGGGTTCTGATTATTCTTCATTTATTCAACACGTGGGCGTACCATCTTTAAATATTGGCTTTGGGGGAGAAAACGACGGTGGAGAGTACCACTCTATTTATGACTCTTATGACCACTATGCTAAATATAAAGATCCTGGTTTTGCTTATGGTGTTGCATTGGCGCAAACAGCAGGTCGAGCGGCCTTAAGGTTATCCGAAGCAGATGCGCTACCATTTGACTTCACTGACTTACATAAAACAGTGAAGGGATATATTACAGAATTAATGGGAACACTAGATCAAATGCGCGAAAAGACAAAAGTAGAAAACGAATTAGTAAAATCAAAAGCATATGACGTTGCGGCTGATCCAACAGAAGCTTTAAAACTACCAACACAAGTTGCTGAAATTCCTTATTTAGATTTTGCACCCATTTTAAACGCGCTGTCTCGTTTAGAAAAAGTCGCACTACAAGTTGAACAAATTAAGTCAAGTGCTGATGCACAAAAACTAGCCGCGATTAATGCAAAAATTTATACAGCTGAGCAAGCCTTGTTGATGACAACGGGTCTGCCACGCAGACCATGGTACAAGCATAGTCTATATGCTCCTGGCTTTTATACGGGCTATGGTGTAAAAACCATACCAGGAGTACGCGAAGCAATTGAACAAAAAAACTGGGCTGAGACCACGGAGCAAATTAGTGAAGTGTCTGCGGCCATTAACAGACTTTCAAGTTATTTAGAAACACTATAGCGGTTAAATTAAAGAAACTATTTAAGGTTTGCGCTTACCTTTGCGTATGCCTTTTAAACTTCATTCCAACTACACACCCTCGGGCGATCAGCCAACTGCGATTGCGCAACTAACCGAGGGTGTGCTGAATGGAGACTCACATCAAACACTCCTGGGGGTTACGGGTTCTGGTAAAACATTTACGATTGCCAACCTGATTCAAAATATACAACGTCCCACCCTGGTCCTTACACACAACAAAACACTTGTAGCTCAATTGTATGGAGAGTTTAAACAGTTTTTTCCAGACAATGCCGTTGGTTATTTTGTGTCTTATTATGATTACTACCAACCAGAAGCGTATCTCCCCACTTCTGGTGTGTACATCGAAAAAGATTTAAGCATCAATGAGGAATTAGATAAATTAAGATTACAGGCTACCGCACAACTATTAAGTGGGCGAAGAGATATCATCATTGTCGCGAGTGTGAGTTGTATTTATGGTATGGGCAATCCCACTGAATACGAAAACGGGATCATTCGAATTCATCAAGGACAGGTTTTATCGCGTCAAGCGTTTTTACACGCATTAGTCAACAGTTTATACCACCGCTCTGTAACCGAATTTGATCGCGGAGCATTTAGGGTGAATGGCGACACGGTGGACATTCGATTACCCTATGTGGATTATGGATACCGCATTACCTTTTTTGGAGATGAAATTGAAACGATAGAAAGTATAGAAATCGAAACAGGAAAAAGAATTGAGCCCATGGAGAACGCAGCCATCTTTCCTGCTAATTTATATATGGCTCCAAAAGAAATGCTGCAAGAAATTATTGTAGAGATACAAGATGAGTTGCGCGCACAAGTGGATTATTTTAAAAACGTAGGTAAACTACAAGAAGCTGCAAGAATAAAAGAAAGGGTTGAATATGATATAGAAATGATTAGAGAACTTGGTTATTGTACTGGTATTGAGAACTATTCTCGTTTTTTTGATCGACGCAAACCGGGCACAAGACCATTCTGCTTGTTGGATTATTTTCCAAAAGATTTTTTATGTGTGATCGATGAAAGCCATGTAACCATTCCACAAATTTCTGGTATGTATGGTGGAGATAGAAGCAGAAAAATGAACCTTGTGGAATTTGGTTTTAGATTGCCAAGTGCGATAGACAATAGACCACTAAACTTTAACGAGTTTGAACAGGTGATCGGACAAACTATATTTGTAAGCGCCACGCCAGGGGAATATGAATTAGAAAAAACCGGAGGATTAATAGTTGAACAAGTGGTAAGACCTACAGGATTATTAGATCCACCCATTGAGGTGCGACCAACAAAAAACCAAATTGATGATTTATTAGATGAGATAGCTATGCAAGTTGAGATGGGTGATCGTGTTTTAGTGACGACCCTAACTAAAAAAATGGCTGAAGAGATGGATCGATATCTATCCAAAATCAACATCAAATCAAAATACATACACAGTGATATAGATGCATTAGAACGTGTAGAAATTTTAAGAGAACTTCGTCTTGGCGTGATTGATGTGTTGGTGGGCGTTAATTTATTAAGAGAGGGGCTGGATCTACCAGAAGTCTCTTTGGTCGTTGTGCTAGATGCTGATAAAGAAGGGTTTTTAAGAAACGAAAAATCTTTAACACAGACTGCTGGACGTGCTGCAAGAAATGTAAGGGGTCGTGTTATTTTTTATGGAGATCAAATTACACATAGTATGCAGCGTACAATTGATGAAACCAATCGACGTAGGGCAAAACAAATACAATATAATATGGAACACAACATCACACCAACAACGATTGTGAAATCAATAGAACAGGTAATGAAACAAACCGCCGTTTTGGATATCAAAGGATATACTCAAGATAATATTAATATCAGAACCACCGATGCACTCAACATGGTGGCAGAGCCAAATAGTGAGTATAAAACCATTCCCCAAATGGAAAAAGCCATTTTGCAAACCAAAAAGCAAATGGAAAAAATGGCTAAGGCTTTGGATTTTATGGAAGCGGCTAAGCTGCGTGACGAAATGTTTAGAATGGAATTACAATTAGAAAAAATGAAAGCAGCAAACTAATGAATGATTTTTTTATATCTGTCTATCATGGATTGCTTCAGACTACTTGGTTGGAAGCTGTAGCGGTAATCATGGGGATTGTTTCGGTTTGGTATAGTCGCAAAGAAAATATTTTAGTTTTTCCTACTGGTATCATCAACACCTCGCTTTATATTTATTTAAGTTTTAAAGGACACTTGTTGGGTGAAGCAAGTGTTAATTTATATTATACGATCATGAGTTTGTATGGTTGGTATTGGTGGTCACGCAAAAAAGAAGACCAGGTAACCAACGTATTGCAGATTACAATTAGTAATACAAAACAAAAGTTGGAACAGTTTTTGATCTTTCTTGGTTTTTATGCTTTATTGTTTTTTGGCTTGTTGTTTTTAAAAAATAATTTTGCACCCGATGCGATTCCTTGGGCAGACGCATTGGCAAGCGCTTCGGCATATACGGCCATGTGGCTGATGGCAAAGAAAAAAGTGGAGAGTTGGATTTGGTGGATTGTGACCAACATCACGTCTATTCCTCTTTATTTTATAAAAGGCTATGCATTTACGAGCTTTCAATTTATTGTATTATTAATTTTAGCAATCGCTGGTTATTTTTCTTGGAAAAAAAAAGCAACCACAAGCAATTAAAAATCTGGAAGCAATGAAACCAATTCAAAAAATAGTAGTTCTTGGTCCAGAGTCAACAGGAAAGTCAACACTCTGTGCAGAACTAGCGGCACATTATCAAACTATTTGGACGCGCGAGTATGCTAGACAATATTTATCCGAACATGGTGTAAAGTACACCTATCATAATTTATTAACCATTGCAAAAGGACAAATAGAAAATGAAGAAAGTGCGATCGAAACTTTGCGTCAACAAAATGCAGCGCGTAGAGTTTGTACAAACAAACTAATTATAGACACAGATATGAATGTAATGAAGGTTTGGTGTGAATATGTGTTTAACAATTGTCACCCTTATATTTTAGAACAAATAAACGCACGCAGTTATGATCTTTACTTACTCTGTGATATAGATTTGCCTTGGGCTGCAGATGAAATGCGAGAATATCCAGATGAGCGACCTCGTAAAGAGTTGTTTACAATTTACAAGGAACTTTTAATGAATCAGAACACACCATGGGCGATAGTAAGTGGCAAGGGTGCGGAGCGAACACAAAACGCAATTAAAATTATAGAGCAATACCTGAAATAGAGGTGGACAAGCGCTACTATTTTTTTCGAATCAAATCGCGTACGTCTTCATCCTCTTCTAGGTTGTTCATTTCCCTTAAAATTTGTGGATAACGCCATGCAACTCTTTTTGTCATTGGTCGCGCTGTGAATTTCTTGGGATTAGGAAGGCCTGCAATAATCATTGCCGCTTCTGTGCGTGTTAAATTTTTTGCAGATTTTTTAAAATAATATTGAGCAGCGGCCTCCATGCCAAAACAACCCGGACCGGTTTCAATCACGTTTAAGTATACCTCTAAAATTCTTTTTTTACCCCAAATTAATTCTACTAAAAAGGTAAAATAAAATTCAGGTATTTTTCTAATGTATTTATCATACCTACCACCCTGCCACAAGAATACGTTTTTTGCGACTTGTTGTGTAATGGTACTTGCGCCGCCACCTAGTGGAATTCTAGATTTCTTTTTTTTCTTCTTCTTTTTAAAACTTTTTTCCATAGCCCCCCAGTCTATACCAATATGATCTGGAAATGACTGGTCCTCACTGGCGATAGCGGCTAATTTAATATTATAAGAAAGATCTTTCCATGCTACATAATCTCTTTTCAAGCCAAGCCCAAACGCGTTGGTCAATTGTGTTATAGTAATAGGCGGAAAGACAAAACGAGTGATCACCACATAGAGCAATGAGCTTATAAATAAATACGCAATGGCACGTTTAATTTTTTTAATCAAAACGAAGTATTATAAAATTTCAACACTAAAGCGTTTACCAATAGGACGATAGGGTGGATTTTTTTTTGATAACCACCTGCCAATAAAATAAGCCCCAAGTCCGCCAGCAATAGAGGGGATATTTTTTGAACTAAACACCGACTCTTTGTTGATGATTGAATTTGTTATATTTAATCCACTATATAAAATCCCCCCCAACTTTAAAAAGCTGCCGTTTGTAAAAACACTTTGATACTGACCCTTGTCTTTTGCAAAAGCTCTAATCTCATTGATGTGTAAAGTGAGTGTGCCCAGTCTTAGCGTGTCTTGGCCATAGGTGCCATAGGCGGTCATGACTGTTTGAAGTGCATATTGTTTTACCTGAATTGAATCATTTTTGATCCAACTAATTTGGCCCGAAATCCACTGGCGATTATTGAATTCAAAATTGATATAATTATCTTTTGTAAAGGATTTAATGGTTGCGCCCCTGTCTTTTAAGACAAGTACGCTTCCTGATTGTGCCATGATCGTTTTAGCAAGGAATAAAAAACAGTATAATAAAAGGGTAATTTTTTTCACAAGTCCAAATTACAATAAAGCAAATTAAAATGAACCAAAAACCCTTAAATGTTTATGAAAGATTTAAAGCCCCAAAATCTAGTAGATTAGTATTGCGCTATATAATAGGGCTGCACTGAAAATTAAAATGATAATTCCAGAAATGCGGTTGATCCAGAGTAGGTTTTTTTCTGTCAACCTTGGCCTAAGCTTGCCGGCTAAAAACACCTTTAACAAATCAGACAACAAAACAAAACCAAGGCAAGTACCAAAAACAACAAGCTTGTATTGAATCGGGTTGGGCGTGTCATCTGCACTTGTATTGATGGCCGCTGTCCATGCAAACCAAAATAAAAAAACACTTGGATTAAGCGTGTTCATTAAGAATCCAGAAAAATAGGACGCAATTAAGTCTTTGATGTAGACCGGCTTCTGCACGCCACCTTCTCCCATGTTCTCCAACTTCAATTGCTTAAAAAACAAGGTGTATAAACCCATTAATAATAAAAACCCAGCACCAGCCAAAGCAATAGTTGATTTATGGTTGAGGACTAAGTTAAACAAAGAGGTAAATACATTACATACAAAAAGCAAAACAAGGTCACTGCTCGAAACGCCCGCCACAAAAGCATATCCAGAGCGCTTTCCGTTGGTTAGACTTTGTTTAATGATGGCAAAAATTACCGGCCCAATAGAGATGCTTAAAATCAAACCTAACAACAATCCTTTAATAAGAGGTGCAAATAACATTAGGCTTGATTTTTAATATAGGATTTCCAGTCGGACAACATCTCCCCCTTCAACACTCTTGGAAATTTATGTTGGCCACCAATCTTGCCCTTACTTTGCATAAAGCCCATAAAGCAGCTTTCTTTTAATACAGATACTCGAATGTCTTTAAGTGCACTTTTTCTTTCCACTGCATAATCGTCATTCAGTTTTATAAGCTTTTCGTCAATTTTTTGTGCCAATATTTTTTCGTCAATTTTTTGGTCGCAAGCTACATACCAGTGATGTGCAAAAAAATTGTTATAAGGCTCTCCTGTAACGGTGTATTCGGGAATAGACAAATTTAATTCTTCGCTAACGAGCTGAATTGCTTTATTCATATTATCTACACTCAAATGTTCGCCAACTAAACTTAAAAAATGTTTTGTTCTGCCCGTGATAATTATTTCTGCGTTGGCTTTGTCAACAAAACGAACCGTGTCGCCAATTAGATAACGCCAAGCGCCAGCGGGTGTACTAATTAAAATGGCATAATCCCTGCCCTCTTCTACTTCGTGTATCATTAATGCCTCGGGCTTTTCTATCATCTCTCCATTTTCATCGAAGTTCTTTTCATCAAATGGTACGAATTCAAAAAAGATATGTTGATTATAGGATAAGCGCATGCCCACAGCATTTTGTTTATCCTGCCAAGCTAAGAAGCCCTCACTTGCTAAATAAGTTTCAATGTATTCAATAGGCCTTCCTAGTAGTTTTTCAAATCCATGTTTATAGGGCTCAAAGCTTACACCCCCGTGTACAAAAAAAGTTAAGTTAGGCCAGATTTCGTGAATGTTTTTTAATTGATAGCGTTCTATCACCATTTCAAGACACATTTGAATCCAAGCGGGTACACCAATAATAAAACTGATATCCCAGTCGGGCGCCTTCTCCACGATCTCCTTTAGTTTTTTATTCCAATCTCTTTCTTTGGCAATTTTTTTCCCTGGTTTATAAAAGGGCTGAAACCAAAATGGGGCCTTCTTGGCGGTAATACCGCTAAGATCTCCCGCATAATAACCTGCTCCTTTTTGTAAGTCGGTGCTACCGCCTAGTGTTAGCCACCCCCTTCCTAAAGCAGACAGGGGCACATCACGATATTTAAATAAGCTAATCAGTTGTTTGATCATGATGATTTTGTTACCCCTTAATAAATCATTCGTAACCGGAATATATTTACTTGCCGCTTCACTTGTGCCACTGCTTAAGGCGAAATAATTGATTTTGCCAGGCCAGCAAATATCCGTTTGTCCTTCTAAGGTTAAGTGCCACCAATCTTTGTAAATTTTGTTATAATTATAGCTAGGTACCGTTTCTTGAAACTGCTTTCCAATATGACGGCTTGTTAAAATTTCATCGAATTTGTTTTGTTGTCCAAAGGCAGTGTATTGAGCACGTGTTAGTAATTTTTTAAGTACACGCATCTGTGCTCTTTTCGGGCTTTTTGGTGGTAAGCCAAGGGCCCTGCTAAGGCTTTTCGGTAAATTAATCTCAAAAATCGGCATCTACAGAATCGGTTTTATTTTACAGATTAGTTACAAAAATACGAATGTTATTCGAGCAAACGAACCTACTTTTGTGCTATGATTAAAAACACATTAATTGAGGCAGTTGAAGTTGGCGCTAAAGAATTAATACGCTTTTTTAATGGTAGTTTTACCGTATCCAGCAAGGCTACGATTAACGACTTAGTTACAGAAGCAGACCATGCTTCAGAAAAAGCAATCATTGATCTGATACAGGCCCAGTTTCCGGATCATTTTATATTAAGTGAGGAAACTGGAGAGATGGCTTCTGCTTCAGATACCAAGTGGATCATCGACCCCATTGATGGTACCATCAACTTTGCTAATGGCATCCCCATATGTTGTGTAAGTATTGGCGTGGAATATAAGGGGGAAATGATATTGGGCTCGGTGTATAATCCATTTATGAACGAGCTTTATTTTGCTGAAAAGGGTAAGGGTGCCACATTGAATGGCAGGCCTATGCGTGTAAGCAAGCAAGCATCTCTATTACAAAGTTGTTTAGTGACTGGTTTTCCCTATCAATATCTTGACACAGCAAATGGTCCATTACAGGTGTTTGAAAAGCTAGTGCGTAAGGCCATTCCAGTGAGAAGACTTGGGAGCGCCGCATTAGATTTGTGTTGGACCGCAGCAGGAAGGTTTGATGGTTTTTATGAACATAAACTACAAGCATGGGATAGTGCAGCAGGTTATTTAATGGTAGAAGAGGCGGGAGGAAAAGTAACAGATTTAAGCGGAAAAAGATACAATCCATATCAGCCAGGCATTATTGCTACTAATGGCTTTATTCATGAGCAATTGCAAGAGCTGGTGAGCGGAGGAGACCTATAGTTCACCTCTATTAAAAAACGGAATCAATATTTCTCAATATAGAGCACAGAAATTACAATCATTTATGTCAACAGAAAGAACAGAAATAGAAAAACTGGGAGAGTTTGGATTGATAGATAGACTAACACAAAATTTTGAAACATATAACGCATCAACCGTATTGTCCATTGGTGACGACGCGGCGGTGATAGATCATTTTGGTAAACAAACAGTGATCACTACAGACTTATTAGTAGAGGGTGTACACTTTGATTTAATGTATACACCACTCAAACATCTAGGATATAAATCTGTCATAGTGAACCTTAGTGATATTTATGCTATGAATGCACAGCCTACACAAATTACATTGAGCTTGGCTTTTAGCAATCGGTTTAGCTTAGAAGCCCTAGAAGAGTTTTATGAAGGCGTGGCAATTGCGTGTGATAAATATGGCGTGGATTTAATCGGAGGGGATACGTCAACATCGCAAAAAGGTTTGATTGTTTCTGTGACAGCAATAGGAGAAGTAGCACCAGATCAATATATCAAAAGAAGCACAGCCGAGTCGGGGGATTTAATTTGTGTGTCGGGAGACTTGGGTGCGGCGTTTTTGGGGCTAACACTAATGGAGCGCGAGAAGCAAATCTTTTTAGAAAACCCTCAGATCCAACCCAATTTAGAAAACGAAGATTATATTGTAGGAAGGTTGTTAAGACCAGAAGCGAGAAAAGATATCATAGAGCTTTTAGAAAAACTAGAAATAAAACCCACCTCAATGATGGACATCAGTGACGGCTTGAGTTCCGATGTATTGCACTTATGTAAACAGGCTGATTTGGGCTGTAGAATTTATGAAGATAAAATTCCAATCAACGAAGCAAGCAAAGCAGCGGCGTTTAAATTTGGATTAGACGCAACGGTTTGCGCGCTCAATGGAGGAGAAGATTATGAATTGTTATTTACTATGAAGCAGGCCGACTATGATAAGATGACGATGCAAGAAGAAATTAGCGTCATTGGATATATGTGTGATGCATCTGAAGGAAAAAAGTTAATAACAAAAGGGAATAATCTTTTTGATATCACCGCTCAGGGTTGGAACGCCTTTAGCAAGGGAGCCTAATTATTAACAATTATATTTACCAATGCTAATTCTTCAGATAAAAAAAGCAGATTAGCATTTTTGTTTACTTCAATCATTCCGCTTATCTCTTTACGGTGCATTAATTTTGCAGGATATAAGCTACACATTTTAATAGCCTCTTCAAAAGACAGGCCAACATGTTGTACCAAATTGTGTATAGACTTTAATTGTGTTAATGCAGACCCACTAAGAGTTCCAGATGATTCATATTTATCTCCAACTAGTTGGTGTTGATAATAACCCGAGGACGTTTCTGTTACCGCATCAGTGATACAAAACAACCGATCACCCATTATTTTTTTTGCAATTTGTATGGCAGCAAAATCAACATGATGACCATCTGCAACAATACTACTCATGGTAGTTGGGTGATTAAATAATGCACCCACCACTCCAGGTGCACGATGTTGTAACGAACTCATTGCGTTGAATAAATGGGTGGCAGTTTTAATATTCGTATTAAAAAATTGAGTAGCTTCTGCGTAAGTAGCATTGGTGTGTCCTGCAGAAACTATCACGCCCGATGCCTGAATAATATCAATTATTTCTTGTGCACAAATTTCGGGAGCGAGCGTAATCATACTAATAGCATCTTTCCCATAATCTAACAAAGCTTGAACTTCATTTATAACTGGTGTATGAATGACAGCCTCTTTGTGTGCGCCTTTTTTTATAGAATTGATCCACGGACCCTCAATATGTAATCCAATGCAACCCTTTCCTCCTGCAGCTTTATACGCTCTTACTGCATCAATGGATTTGTAAATAATTTCGTAGTTGTGAGAGGCAATGGTAGGTTGAAAAAACGCAGCACCGCCAGACAAACAATATGCGTATGTTTTGTCGATAGTGTCTTTTTCTGGAAACTCAGAAAGCAACTTACCATAAGCACCATAAATCTGTAAGTCAATTAAAGCTGGAACAATATATGGTATGGCGATACTTGCATCAAACTCTTGCTGATTGATGGCAACCACTTTTCCATTTTCAATTTGTATTACAACATCGTGCAACCAAGTTGTACCTGTGAATAATGCTTTTGTTGAATAAGATAAAGTCATAAAGAATTAAGATGATTGAATGGTAAAAAAGTCTGCATCTTTCCAAAAAGGAAATTGCATTCTAGTGTTCGTGAGCTCTTCGCGTTCAAGCGTGATTTGAAATACGGATTCGTGGTCTGCACTGTGGTATAATACTTCACCCAAAGGGCTTACCACCATTGAGTTTCCGCTATGTGCAATATTGTTTCCATCAAGGCCAACCCTGTTGACGCCCACTACAAAAGCTTGGTTTTCAATCGCCCTTGCAACCAATAAGGTTTTCCAAGCTGGACTTCTTTTTTCTGGCCAATTAGCTACATAAACTAACACATCATATTCATTGGCTGCCGCTTGTCTTGCCCAAACAGGAAAACGAAGGTCATAACAAATTTGCAAATTGATTTTCCATCCTTTCACGCTTGCTATTAATCTTTTGTTGCCTGCTGTATAATGTTGATCTTCTCCTGCGAAGGCAAAAAGATGCCTTTTATCATAATGCCCCAGTTCGCCATTAGGCAACATCCAAATCAATCGATTAAAATAATGAGGGCCTTCTTGAATCATCAATGAGCCGGTAAGAATTATTTTTTGAGATGCTGCAAGGCGACGCATCCACTGAACGGTGGGTCCATCCATTGGTTCGGCGTGCAATTCCGGCCGCATACTAAAGCCAGTATTGAACATTTCGGGCAGGATAACAATTTCAGTTGACTCCTCTAAGCCTAAAATTTTTTGTTCTAATAAAGTAAGATTGGCTCCTTTGTCCTCCCAATACAAATGAGGCTGAATGAGGGTAAGTTTTAATGTAGACAATGGAAAAAATTTAATGTCTATGAGTAAAATGCTTCATAAAGATAAGGCAATTTTGTTCACCCATATTTGTATTAAGCTTTATATAGTGCCTGAACAATAGGTTGGTATAAAATGGGCTCAAATCCGCGTTGGTGAAGGAATGCCTGAGTTTTGGCTATACGACTCATACCCCTTTCTCCTTTCAAGCTATTCCATTTTTTGGTGGCTATATTTTGTAGTGTTTGTAGGTAGGCGTCCTCGTCTATAGACTTTAATCCAATTTTGATATTATAGCTGCTGACTCTTTTTTGTTGTAAGGCGTGTTGAATCTTTACTTTCCCCCAGCCCTTGATTCTAAAATGACCACCAGCAAACTGAGTGGCAAATCGCTCTTCGTTCAAGAAGTTTTCAGCAATGAGGTCCGACATAATTTCTTCCACTTCATCTTTCGTCATTCCGAGTTCGTACAGCTTATCCCTTACTTCCTGTTGTGCCCTTTCTTGATAGGCACAATAGTGTCGTATCCTTTGTATAGCTTGCTCCTTACCAATTCGAACTTTCTTCATAATGTCAATAAGAATTGCTAAAATAGCTTTTTAATCTTAAGATTTTACTTTAGTTTCGTTCTAGTTATTTAAGGCGAAAAATTAATCTAAAAAAGACCTCATGAAGTTTATAGTATCCTCTTCTTCTTTATTAAAACATCTTCAACAAATTTCTGGTGTAATTAATACCAACACTGTGTTGCCAATTTTAGAAGATTTTTTATTCGAAATAGAAGATAAAAAATTAAACATCGTAGCAACTGATTTGGAAACAGTGATGCGTGTTCAAATGGAAGTAGAGAGTAAGGCGAATGGTCGTGTTTGTATTCCTGCAAAGATCTTAATAGATTCTTTGAAAAATATTGCAGACCAACCTTTGACTTTTAATATTGACAAAAACTACGCAGTAGAAATCACTAGCGATAATGGAAAATATAAAGTGATGGGCGAAAATCCAGACAACTTTCCTAAAGAGCCTACAGCAGACGACACTACAGGGTTTAGTATGACAAGTGGCGGCTTGTTAACGGCGATTAATAAAACATTATTTGCAGTGAGCGGAGACGATCTACGTCCAGCAATGACCGGTGTTTTCTTTGAATTAACTAAAGAAAGCGTTCAGTTTGTTGCGACTGATGCACACCGTTTGGTGCGCTATAAAAGAACAGATGTAAAAGCAACACAAAACGCCTCTTTTATTGTTCCTAAAAAACCGTTGAACTTATTAAAAAATGCGTTGCCCGATAATGAAGACGCCATTACGGTAAGCTTTAATAATAATCATTTATTTGTAGAGCATGGTTCTACACAATTGATTTGTAGATTGATTGATGCAAGGTTCCCAGATTATAAAGTAGTGATTCCTGCAGATAATCCTTATCGCTTAACAGTGAACAAACATGATTTTCAAAATGCATTGCGTCGTGTGAATGTGTTTAGTAATAAGAGCACCAACCAGGTTGCTTTAAATATTACGGGCAATGAATTGCAGATGGCCGCACAGGATATAGATTTTAGTTTTGAGGGTAACGAGCGCATGAGCTGTGAATATCAAGGAGAAGATATTCAAATTGCATTCAACGCTAAGTTCTTAATTGAAATGCTGAATGCGGCAGATACAGACGAAGTCTTTATTGAATTATCTACACCAAGCAAAGCGGGATTGATAAAGCCTTCGGAGCAAGCTCCTGGAGAAGACCTATTGATGTTGGTAATGCCTTTGATGTTAAATAGCTAATCCCTATCCTATACAAGGTCTTAAATTAGACCAATTAAGAACCCGTTGTAACTGCTTGCAGAACATCGGGTTTTTTATTTACATTTATGGAATAAACAGATGTCCATGATTGAAGCGATAAAAACCTATTTTGAATCTATTCCAAGTTTACATCGTGCACTGATTCTTGCAGGGGGTATAAGTTTTTTTTGGATCATAGAATCGGCTGTGCCTTTGTTTCAATTTAAATATAACAAAACAAAGCATGCGATGTTGAATTTGTTTTTTACGTTTACAACTATTGTGATCAATTTTGCATTTGCATTGATGATGGTAAAAGCAAGCGATTTTGTAGTGGCTAATGGTTGGGGATTATTACAAGTTGTTAAAACATCTTTATTGATTGAATTAGTTATTGGGTTGATGTTATTAGATTTTATAGGTGCCTACTTGGTGCATATGATTGAACATAAAGTAAAATTTTTGTGGAAGTTTCACATGGTACACCACGCAGATGTATTTGTAGACACTACTACAGCAAATCGTCATCATCCGGGTGAATCAGTTATTAGGGCGGTGTTTGCTATAATTGGGGTCGTTGTGTTGGGTGCGCCAATGTGGTTGGTGATGTTGTATCAAAGTGCTAGTGTGGTTTTATCACAGTTCAATCATGCGAATATTAAAATTCCAAAATGGTTTGACCAAACAGTAGGTTTAATATTTGTATCACCCAACATGCATCGCGTGCACCATCATGTAACAAGACCACAAACAGATGCAAATTATGGCAATATATTTTCTTTCTGGGATCGTATTTTCGGAACCTATGATAGTACGAATATGAACGATATTGTTTATGGCTTAGACGTGCTAGACAATTCCAAACACGCAGACCTAACGTATCAACTAAAGATGCCATTTGATAAAAGCATCAAATCAGATTACTAGGTATTATTAAATGAAAAATGAATGAGAAAGATTGGTGCTTTTATACCAGCTCGCTATGCGGCAACCAGATTTCCTGCAAAGTTGATGCAAATCCTTGGAGACAAAACGGTGATTAGACACACTTATGATAACACTAAAGCGACTGGCTTATTTGATGAGGTATATGTAGTCACAGATAGTGCTATTATATTTGATGAAATTGTGTCGAACGGGGGCAGGGCCATAATGAGCAAGCGCACTCACGAAAGTGGCAGTGATAGAATTGCAGAAGCCATCCAAGATGTAGAGATAGATATTGTAGTAAATGTACAAGGAGACGAACCGTTTGTACAACGCGAACCATTAGAAAAAGTACTTGCGTGTTTTCAAGATCCAAGTGTACAAGTGGCTTCATTGATGCAAGTCTTAACGAATCAATCGTCTATCGAAGACCCTAATTATGTAAAAGTTACGGTAGACAAAAATTGGAATGCTTTGTTTTTTTCACGCAGTGTAATTCCTTATCCTAGAGCAACAGATAGTACTATTATTTATTATGAACACGTTGGTGTTTATGCGTTTAAAAAGCAAGCCTTATTAAATTTTACCAACTGGCCCATGTCGCCATTGGAGGCGGCAGAAAAAATCGAATGCTTGCGTTATTTAGAAAATGGTGTACCAATAAAAATGGCTGTTACCAATTATATGGGTATTGAAATTGACACCCCCGAAGATTTAATTAAGGCCACCGCGTTGTTAAAATAAAAACGTTTTCATTATTTATAATAGAAAAACAAATTCAATGAACAAAGGAAAATTATTTCAATCTACAGTCGTTGCTGCACTTGCAGGATTTATATTTGGTTTTGACATGGTCGTTATTTCGGGAGCCGACAAGCCAATCCAAGACCTGTGGCAAACTACACCATGGTTTCACGGATTTTTTATCATGTCAATGGCCTTGTGGGGTACTGTAATTGGATCTATTTTTGCTGGTGGGCCAACAGAAAAATATGGCCGTAAAAAAGTATTGATCTGGTTGGGTATATTGTTCATTGCATCTGCCATTGGGTCGGCACTTGCACAAGACCCTTATATTTTCTCTTTCTTTAGGTTGATTGGTGGCATAGCCATTGGTGTGTCATCAGTAGTAGCACCAACGTATATCTCCGAAATTTCCAATAAAAATAATCGTGGTAAATTGGTGGGCATGTATCAATTCAATATCGTCTTTGGAATTTTAGTGGCTTATTTATCTAATTATTTTTTACGTGGTGTTGGTGGAGCAAATGATTGGCGTTGGATGTTGGCAGTTTTGTTGGTGCCTTCATTGATCTATACGATCATGGCAATTGGTTTACCAGAAAGCCCAAGATGGTTATTGTCTGTTAAGGGCGACGAGGCAGGTGCAAGAAAAAATTTGGCCGAAGTGGGCGTAGAAAATATTGATGTAATGATTCAAGAAATTAATGCGGCCAATGCACAAGAAAAAGCCTTTGGAAGTGCAAAATTATTTACGAAACACCATATAAAAATTATATCACTTGCTTTTTTTGTTGCCTTTTTTAATCAGGTATCAGGAATCAATTTTCTTTTATATTATGCCCCAAGAATTTTAGAAGAAGCAGGTTTTGGTAAAGACAATTCTTTATTAAGTTCAATTTCGATTGGATTAATGAATTTAATTTTCACTTTTGTAGGCCTTTGGTTGATTGATCGAATTGGTCGTAAAACACTTTTAATCATTGGATCATTTGGCTATATCATTAGCTTGTCGATGGTGGCGTATGGATTTTTTATGCATAGCGCGCCAATTTTTATGTTGGTTTTTTTGTTGTTATTCATTGCGGCACATGCCATTGGACAGGGTGCAGTAATTTGGGTATTAATTTCAGAGATTTTTCCAACGCAGGTCCGTGCAGCAGGGCAGGCTTTTGGTGCTAGTATCCATTGGATTTTTGCGGCATTAATTACTTTGGTTACACCGGTTTTTTTAGATAGCGAGTATGGTATATTTAAAGAAAATCCTTGGCCAATTTTTGCATTTTTCGCGGGCATGATGGCATTACAATTAGTTTGGATTTTGGTAAAAGTGCCAGAAACAAAAGGCGTATCTTTGGAGGAATTACAAAAGAAATTAGTTCAATAAAATTAGTGCTATGCAGTTTAAGAATTTAAAATTAGTAGATTATGTGGTTTATGGTCGTGGTGCTTTTAATCAATTAGATGAGATTTTAGCACCTCGAAGAAGGGGTGATTTTCCAATGATATTTTTCTTAGACCATTATTTTGCAAAAAAACCTTTAGAGTCAAGAATTCCATTAAGAGGAAAAGATAAAATAATTTATGTAGATGTAACACATGAGCCAAAGACCAAACAAGTTGATGCGTTGGCTGCTGAATTAAAAGCAGAATTTGGTGAAGTAAGTGGCATCATTGGTATTGGCGGAGGCTCTGCAATGGACCTTGCAAAAGCAGTTGGATTAATGATGACCAATCCAGGCTCTTCTGCAGATTATCAGGGCTGGGACTTGGTAAAGCAAGCGGGGGTATATAAGGCAGGCATTCCAACCTTGAGTGGTACGGGCGCCGAAGTAAGTCGCACCACTGTACTTACCGGACCTGTTCGTAAATTAGGGATGAATTCAGACTTTACGCCGTTTAATCAAATTATATTAGATCCAGAATTAACAAAGGATGCGCCAGCAAACCAACGTTTTTATACAGGTATGGATTGTTATATCCATTGTATTGAAAGTTTAGAAGGCACATATTTAAATGAATTTAGCAGAAGCTACGGTGAAAAAGCATTAGAGCTTTGTAGAAAAGTTTTTGTAGAAAAAGATGGATGGGATGAAGAAAGTGATGAACAGTTGATGATGGCTTCATATGCAGGCGGAATGAGTATTGCGTATAGTCAAGTAGGCGTCGCACACGCGGTGAGCTACGGCCTAAGTTATTTATTAGGCACTAAGCATGGTATTGGAAACTGTATCGTGATGAATCATTTAGAAGCTTATTATCCAGCAGGTGTGAAAGAATTCAAGCATATGGTCGAGAAGAATAATATCGATATTCCAGTTGGCATCTGTGCCAATTTAACAGAAGAACAATTTGATTCAATGATCAATGTATCCCTTGGTATGAAGCCTCTATGGGAGAACGCACTTGGGAAGGATTGGGAAAAAATAATGACTCGTGACAAGTTACGAGAACTGTATGGAAAGCTGTAAATAATAAAAGGCCTCACATTTATGTGAGGCCTTTTTAGTACTCCTAGCCCAAACTTTAATTTAATTCATTGTAACACTAGGCTGAAGAAGTTCAAAAATTTTTAACTTTTTGAACAAAATAATTGGAGTGTATATTTTGTAAGCCTTATTTTCCATAAAGGCCTATAAAATTACTACTCTGCTTCAGCCACCACTTCTTTTACTTCTGGAATCATACGCTTCATCATGCCCTCGATTCCTGCTTTAAGTGTGACCATGCTTGATGGACAACCACTGCAAGAGCCCTGTAACATTAAATTTACAACGCCATCATTATAACTTTTAAACTGAATTGCGCCGCCATCCATTTCAACAGCTGGCTTTACATAGTTTTCTAATAATTCTTTCACACGCTTTACTACGTCGTCGTCGTCAGCAGAAACTATATTAGTCGCTTCTTGTTTCATCTTCGCAACTTCGTCTTCATTCACTACAACACCACCCGCTTCTAAATATTCTTTTAAAAATGTTTTGATGGTCGGAATGACGTCCTGCCAGTCTTCTGTTTCATTTGTTTTTGTTAAAGTCACAAAATTGCTTGCTATAAAAACACTTTTAATAAAAGGAAAGCTAAACAATTCTTTTGCTAGAGGCGAAGGGGTAGCCAAAGACTCTTCTGCCACGTCTAAGCTTTTACCTGGGTATAATAACTTGTTCGCCACAAACTTCATTGTTTCTGGATTGGGCGTCATTTCTGTATAAATGCTCACGATGGTATTGCCTGTTGTAATCATAATCTGCTGTTTTAAAGGATCCAATACAAAAATAATCAAATTGCACGGCTTGTTAGCGCAGGAATTGAGTATTGTACTGTTATTTTTCCGATATCGAAAAATTAATCACCCATGGGGCCCCTTTCGCTTGGGAAATCTTTTAACCTAGCTTGGAACAATGCTCAACTTAGCATAGTTCAACATGATCTTTTTCTCTCCATTGTTATCAAATAGGATATTGGCAATGAGATTGTGTGCAGAACCTTCGATGGTTTTAATGATACCAAAACCAAATTTTTGGTGTTCTACCTTCATGCCTTCCTCAAGTGCTGTTGGATCGGCTGCAGTGAAATTGGCAGATGGAATATGGTTTTTATTCACAGTATTAGGTGGTGTAATTGGTAAATAGCTTGGCTTGCTACTTGTTGTGCCACTATTAGTTGTTGATTTGTTGGTGCCTGTCATCTTTGGCTCATTCCAGTAGCCCGACTTATTGCCGCCATGCATTCTATCGTAGGCACTACCCCATCCACTTGTTTGGTTTCTTGAACCACCACCTGCACTTGACTTATCTAGTTTTTCTTCTGGCATTTCCTCAATGAACCTGCTTGGATCATTTTGCACTAGCTGACCAAATCGATATCTAGAATTCGCATAGCTTAACCACAAATGTTTTTTAGCACGTGTTACTGCCACATAAAACAATCTACGTTCTTCTTCTAATTCTTCTCTTGTATTTACACTCATGCCACTTGGGAATAAAGTTTCTTCCAACCCTACCACAAATACGCAATCAAATTCCAAACCTTTGGCTGCGTGTACGGTCATTAATTTAACCGTGTCTTCATTACCTGTATCGTTATCCGCATCTGTGATTAACGTAATCTGTTGTAGATAAGATCCCAAACTTTTATCGCCTAGTTCACCATCGTCGTTGCTTGGACTCTCAGTCCACTCCTTAATAGAGTTTAATAATTCTTGTACGTTTTCATAACGAGCTAACCCTTCAGTAGATTTGTCGTTAAAAAGTTCTTTAATGATATTCGTGCTCTTGCCTACTTGCACTGCCACATCGTATGCATTATTTTTGGTTAAGAGGTTTTGAAAATATTTTACCATTGTAACAAACTCTTCAATTGCATTGAGTGTGCCAGCTTTAAACCCAAACCCTTTTGCCTTTTCAAGTACTTCAAAAAAAGTAATATTTTGTTCGCTCGCCAACACCAGACATTTTTCTACTGTTGTTTTACCAATTCCTCTAACAGGGTAGTTGATAATTCTCTTTAATCCTTCTTCGTCTTTGGTGTTAGCAATAACGCGTAAATAGGCAATAAAATCTTTTACCTCCTTTCTTTGATAGAAGCTAAGGCCACCATAGATCTTATAAGCGATGCCTGTTCTTCTTAAACTTTCCTCAAATGACCTTGACTGCGCGTTGGTCCTATATAAAATAGCAAAATCTTTATTGTAAAAATGATTTCTTAATTTATTTTCTTGAATACTATCTGCGACAAATTTTCCTTCATCGTTGTCCGTCATGGTGCGCACTAACTTTATTTTTTCACCTTCTTCGTTATCTGTCCATAGTTCTTTTGGAATCTGCCCTTTATTGTTTTTAATGACATAATTGGCTACTTCAATAATCGACTTGCTACTACGATAGTTTTGCTCCAATTTCACTAGCTTCACATCGTCATAATCTTTTTGAAACTGTAATATGTTTTCAATAGTTGCTCCTCGGAAACTATAGATACTTTGTGCATCATCGCCTACCACACAAAGATTCTCGTGCACGGCAGCAAGTAGTTTTGCAATTTGATATTGTACAGGATTGGTATCCTGATACTCGTCAATTAAAATATATTTAAACTTATGTTGATACTTGTGCAGTACTTCTGGAAAGTCACGCAATAATTCATGCATTTTAAAAAGCAAGTCATCAAAATCCATTGCACCACTTTTAAAACAACGTGCTACATAGCTTGCATAGATTTCTGCAATTTGTGGCCGATTTGCCCTAGCGTCTTCTTGCTTTAAAAAATTATCCATGGCGTATTCACCAGGTCCTACCAAAGCATTTTTAGCAGCGGAAATACGGTTATGCACTACATTGGGTTTATACAATTTATCATCCAAGCCCATGTCATTGATGACTTGTTTTAAAACAGACCTAGAATCGTCGGTATCATAAATTGTAAAACTCTGAGGGTAGCCTAGTTTGGCCGCTTCGGCTCTTAATATACGTGCAAAAACACTATGGAATGTACCAATGTATAAATTACGCGCTTCGGTATTTCCAAGGGCTTTTTCAACCCTTTCCTTCATTTCTGCTGCGGCTTTATTAGTAAAAGTCAATGCCAATATATTGAAGGCGTCTACTCCACTATGCATGAGATGCGCAATACGAGACGTCAGTACTTTTGTTTTGCCACTACCTGCACCAGCAATGATCATCAATGGCCCATTAAGATGAAGTACCGCCTCTCTTTGTTGTTCGTTTAATCCATTCAAATACGCTTGTTGCATCTTGCGAAGATACGTTTAGTTAGGAGCATTTTAGGGTAAGTGGAAAATTAAAAATTGTATAAAAGAACATTGTATTGCTGAAAAAAATCAGGGCACCCTTTTATGGGGTGCCCTGAAAAAAATTTAGAGGAAGTTAATACAATCTTTACCTTTTAATAAAGATTCTATTAACGGCTACTTTTTCTCTAATAATTTAAAGAACTGATCTAGTTGAGGTAAGATCACAATTCTTGTTCTTCTGTTTTTTGCTCTGTTTGCTGCGCTATCATTTTCAACCAATGGTGCATATTCACCTCTACCCGCGGCTGTCATACGTTTAGGATCTAGACCATAAGTGTCTTGTAAAATACGCACCACAGTGGTTGCACGCTTTACAGATAAATCCCAGTTGTCCTCTAAAACAGAACCATTGTCTAGTAATTGTTTAGAATCTGTATGACCTTCTACCATAAATTCGATAGATGGCTGAGCTGCCAATACTTTTGCCACTTTACCTAGTACTGCTTTAGCTTTATCAGTTACATTGAAGCTTCCGCTCTTGAATAATAATTTATCAGAAATATCAACGTATACTACACCCTTGTCCACTTTTACGTTTACATCTTCGTCATTTAAATCTCCTAATACACCCTTAAGGTTCATGACCAAGTTCATATTGATTGAATCTTTACGAGCCATTGAACTTTGTAATCCTTGTATGTATAAATCTTTGGCACCGATATTCTCTAAAGACTTTTTAATGCTTTCAGCTTGAGCACCTGTTACCACAGACATGTCTTTTAGCTGTCCTAAAACAACATTATTATTTTCTTTTAAGAAATCAATTTGCTTATTTAAATCAGCAACTTGCTTTTCTAGAGCGCTTCTATCTGCAGCAGTTTTCTCTGCATCGTTTTTAGCTTTTGCAGCAGCATCTTGAGCATCACGGTATTTGCTTTGAAGGTCAGCATAAGCGCCGTTTAATTGACCATATTTTGCTTCAGCTTCTTGTAATTTTTTAGGGCTAACGCAAGAATAAGCACCTACGCTAATTAAAGCAAGCGCTAAAAAAATTTTACTTTTCATGTTAAGTCGGTTTTAATAAATGAATAATCAAGTTATTGCTACAACAAAAATAGGAAACTACAGCTTAGTAATAAAACAAATATGAAAAATCAACAATTTTTAACAAACTATATCATCTGTGATGCTATATTCAGAAATATACCCCTCAAATTGCTTATAGAAGTTAATAATAAAACGCATATCTGCTTTTTCGTCATCTGAAGGTGAAAAGGGTTCGGCAAACACGACGCATCTTTTAGTGAAATCAAACCCCACCATGACTATAGGCACATGCGCGTTTTTTGCAATATGATAAAAGCCGGTTCTAAATTTAAATACTTTCTTTCTTGTGCCTTCTGGCGATAACGCAATATGAAATTGCTCATTTTTTTTATATAGAGCTACAACCTGGTCTACCATTTTATTATTTTTACCTCTATCTACTGGGTGACCACCTAAAAGTCTAAAAAACCAGCCTGTTAGAGGATTAAACAACTCTTTTTTGCCCAAAAACTGCACAAATTCAAAGTGTAATTTTTTTCGCACCGCCAAGCCTAGTAAAAAATCAATATTATGGGTATGTGGTCCTGCAATAATAACAGACTGTTTCAGGCTATAAGGAAAACTGCCTTTGGTTTTCCACCCCCTTACTTTAAAAAACCACCAAGCTAGAAATTGTTGTATCATATTGCTAAATTATAGGTGCATTAATAATGTGGCGTTCTGAATAGGATCTACGCGATCTGCTTTGATGACCTCCGTTTTTAATTTAGGAATAGTAGCCGTTTCAATATTTTTTAAATAAACCTTATCATAGTGTTTTAATAAAATAGCAAATGCAGCTTCTATATCATTTTCAACAAGTAGGTTTACTACTGTTTTTGTTTCAAGCCCACCTAGTCTTTTTTGAATTCTTAATGTTGCTGCAATTAGGTCTGCCACGCTAAAACGACCATAACTCTGAACAATAAATTTTAAACGAGATTCAAAAGGAATATCAATAAAATAACAAATACTATTGCGTAAATTTTTAAAAAAAGACATGGGCAGCATATTGGTCCCAATTCTTTGGCTCTCATCCTCCACCCAAAAATACGCATGTGTACTTGACACCTTGAATAAGGCATCTGCTAAATTATTTTCAAACTGCTCTTGGCTAGTCTGTTCATTTTGTCCAAGTGCACCAAAAGCCGATCCTTTATGATTAGCTAATCCTTCTAAATCTATAACGGGCAATTTGCTTTTTTGTAATTGATGTAAGATTTCTGTTTTACCTGATCCTGTATAACCACCCAGGACTTTCATGGAATATTTTTTTTCAAACTGAGCTAAAATCCAGTTACGGTAAGCTTTGTAGCCGCCAGTGAGTTGCTCTGTTTTATAACCATATAAATCAAGCAGCCAGGCAACTGCAGCACTTCGCATGCCGCCTCTCCAACAGTGTACTAAAATTGTTACTTTTTTTCCATTTGTTTTTTCGTTAGCTGCAACCCATTGATCCACTTGCTCAATCATGTCCAACATCTTGCTACCAAAAAAAGGTAGGCCTAATTTAATGGCAGCTTCTCTACTTTTTTGCTTGTACGTTGTGCCAATTTGTGCGCGCTCTTCATCATTGAAAAGCGGAAGAGAAAATGCATCGGGTATGTGCGCATGCGCATACTCTCCTGGACTTCGAACATCAATAATTATATAGTTGGATAAATTTTCAAAAATCCCATCACCCGTTTTTTGAACAGCCATATTACAAATTTACTTGCTTTAGCGTTTCTTTTAGCGCTTCTTTAGTAAAGCTTTTAAAAGGAGCAGGCTTAAAATTAAAAGAATTGGCATCCTTTATTGCGGTATTCAAATTAAAAACGGTTTGATCATAAGCAATAGCCCATCCATTTTCTTGCCATCTTTTTGCCAAATATTCTTGCTCTGTTTGTCCTGGTGTAGGGACCAAAATTAATTTTTTCCCAAAAGGGATCAATTCCATAAGGCTTGTATAGCCACCCCTGCTGATGATATAAGTGGCATTTTGAATGGCTTTGGCTAAATCTGGACCACCTAGATGGGGAAGAATAGACCCCTTTTCCGAAGTGACCCTATTTAGCGGGTGATGAGCGGTTCCTGCAATTATTTGAAAAGGTTGCTGCAATTGTAGTCCTTCGTTCCATAGAATTTCCTGAAAAATGGTTCTCTGTGGCTCGGGTCCAGAAACAATGCCTAAAAAAAGGAGCGTTGGTTGGGGTGTTTTAATAGGATCAACAGCAAAATCCTTTAACCTTGAGAGACAATTCATGTACCATAGAGGTACTTTGGGCTTGAGAACTGGATTGCCTAAAATACCAGATAAATTTTGATTACCCGCCATATCTGGTACCCATACCATTGTATAAAAAAAATGAAACCAAACATATTGCATCCATTGTAACAAGCGGGTCGACCATTTAAATGGGGTTTGTAAATTCAATTGATGCGTAATAAAAATAGAAGGAGTTTTTAGATGAAAAAAACCAAGTCGATTGTCAGAAATGATTAAGTCAAATTGGTGATGACGGTTTGTTTTATATAACCAACAAAACTCTCTAAGGATGTTGTACAAAATGCGGGGCACCTGTATCAACATTTTTAAAGCAAAGCCCCCAGCCTTTTTTGAATATCGAATGTTGTATCCTTTTAGTTTAAGGAAAGTCAATGTAGGAAAGGCTTCTCTCAAAATAATTTCATGAGGACCGTCTGTAGCAATGGTTACCCTAAAGCCAAGCTCTTGTAATGCAGTAATGATGGGAATGCATCTTGTTGCGTGACCAAGTCCCCAATCTAATGGTGCGATTATGACAGATTTTTGTTGCATGAATAAATAAATCTTATTCAAATATACTTGTAAAAAATTGTAGTTTTGTGGTCATGTTAAGAAGCCATATATATCTCGCTAATAATGATGTTTTAAAAAGACAGAAACAATTGATATTGTTATTAGAGATTCATAGTATGTTGTTTCAATTGGAACAAGTTGAGCTTTTTTATCAGAACATTGAAGTCTTAGATTTAAATAAAAGAAAACGCATTCAAAAACCACACTTAGTGAAACGCGCCTTAAAAGACAATCCTGAGAAACCTTTTGTCTTTGCTTACCACAAAAATTAGTTGAATTACCCTATCTTTAAGAAGACGATTTAAACAATTGTTTTTATTAAAAGAAAGAGGTATGTCATTAATAACCAAAGAAAAATCAGTTGCCCTTTATGCAGCTTTGGTTTCCTTCGGCACGTACGTTTTTGTATTTGGATTCAGAAAATCATTTACTGTATGCACTTTTGAAGGCCTCACTTTTGGTCCTATTGCATTTAAAACTGCGATGGTAATAAGCCAAATGTTGGGCTATTTAATGGCCAAGTTTTATGGTATTAAATTTATTTCAGGTTTAGAAAAAAAGAATAGGTATAAAATCATTTTTCTATTAACAGGGATTGCTTGGGCAGCATGGTTATTATTTGCAATTGTCCCCGCACCTTATAGCATCTTGTTTTTGTTTATCAATGGATTTCCTTTAGGCATGTTATGGGGAGTCGTTTTTTCTTATGTAGAAGGTAGGAGAAGTACAGACTTTATTGGTGCAGCATTGGCGGTAAGTTTTATTTTTTCTTCAGGATGGGTTAAATCAGTAGGTGCTTGGTTGATGCAGGATTTTAATATTACAGAAAACTGGGTACCTTTTTGTACAGGCCTCGTATTTGCTTTACCCTTGGTCATTTGTGTGTGGGGCTTAGAGCAAGTCCCTGCACCATCTCTAGAAGACGAAGCATTGAGGGCAAAAAGAATTCCAATGACGGGGGCAGATCGTACTTTAATTTTAAAACAATACCTGCCTGGTGTGATTGCGTTCGTGGCTATTTATTTATTTGCCACCATCTTTAGAGATATACGTGATAATTTTTCAGCAGATATGTGGAAGGAGCTGGGCTATGCAGCCAAGCCTTCTACTTTTTCTGAAACAGAAATCCCTATTACCATTTTAATTTTAATTTTAATTGGAGCAGTCGTTGCAGTTAAAAATAGTTTTAAGGCATTGATGATTGCGCATGTATTTATTTTAATAGGCTTTCTGGTGGCAGGATTGTCTACTTATTTTTTTACACAAAAATTTATAGACCCATTTTGGTGGATGCTATTGGTGGGACTAGGATTATACCTTGTTTATATTCCCTTTAACTCTATCTATTTTGATCGTCTAATTGCTGCTTTTTCAATAAAGGGCAATGCGGGCTTTTTTATATATTTGGCTGATGCTGTTGGTTATGTAGGAAGCGTGTCTGTGATGTTGGTAAAAGAAGGCCTAACATTAAATATTGCCTGGACAGCATTCTTTTCGCAAAGTGTAATGATCTTGTCTTTTGTCGGAATATTAATCACCCTGTATACCATTTATTATTTTAATAAAAAAAATAAAATCAACCTTACATCATCAATTTAGTATATGAAAAAAATCTACTTATTGTTTGCGACTTTTCTGTTTTCTATTATACTATTCGCACAAGAAAATTATTTTTATCCTAATGCTGGAAAATTCAATCCGTCTATTCCAACACCTGCTCAATTTTTGGGATACAATATTGGCGAACAACATACCAGACACGAAAGAATTGTAGAATATATAAAAACCTTAGATAAATTATCAGACAGGGTAAGCAGCGAAATTATTGGTGAAACATTTGAGCATCGTGCACAAATTACTGCTGTTTTTACAGATCCAACCAATCATCAAAAGTTGGAAAGCATTAGAATGCAACACCTTGAAGGTCAAAAAACAGGCGCTACTCAAAATATACCATTAGTTATTCATCTTGCTTATAACGTGCACGGTAACGAACCATCTTCAAGTGAAGCAGCTATGTTAACGGCTTATTACTTAACTGCTTCTGAGTCTGATGAAACAAAAGAATGGTTATCTAAGATGGTGATTACAATGGACCCAAACATCAACCCAGATGGTAGAGATAGGCATTCAAATTGGGCAAACATGCATAAAGGTTTTCCGCCTGTAGCCGATCCCAATGACAGAGAACACAATGAAATTTGGCCAGGAGGAAGGTTCAATCATTATTGGTTTGATTTAAATAGAGACTGGTTCTTGGCAACTTTTCCAGAATCAAAAAATAGAATCAACTTTTTCCATAAATGGAGACCCTATGTTCAAACGGATCATCATGAAATGGGCACCAATTCCACTTTGTATTTTGATCCAGGAGAAGAGGCAAGTAATAATCCAGTAGTGCCCAATTATTTATACAAAAACATTTATCCAAAATTTGCCACTTATTTTACCAAGGCTGCCAATAGTATTGGCTCGATGTATTTTACGAAAGAAACATTTGACAAACTTTATCCTGGATATGGAAGCAGCTACATTAATTTTTATGGTGGTGCAGGCTTTTTGTTTGAACAAGGAAGCAGCAGAGGACATGTTCAAGAGACCACAACAATTCCTATCACCTTTGCTTTTACTATTCGAAATCAATTTACGGCTTCGCTTGCTACTATAAGAGCATCTTTAGCAGAGAAAAGCACATTGCTTGAATTAAGAAAAACATTTTATGAGGTAGGAAAAAAACAAGCACAAGAAGCGGTGGTGAAAGGGTATGTTTTTGGCGACGTTAATGATTATAATCGAACAAAAGCTTTTGTGGACTTATTGCAACTACATAGAATAGACTTATATGAAGTACCAAATAGTAATAGTTTTTATGTGCCCGTTGCACAAGACAACCATATTATGGTAAGAACCATATTTGAAAATCAGATTACCTATAAAGACAGCTCTTTTTATGATGCTTCTACCTGGAGTTTAATTCAAGCGTTTAATTTGCCCTATACAGAAATTAAGACAGCTTTTACGCCCGGCGCAAAAATTACTGAACCATTATCTTCCAAGTCACCCGCGGTTATTAAAAGTAATTATGCTTATATCGTTAGCAATACAGATTATAATATCCATAAATTTATTTTTGATTTACAAAAACAAGGCGTGCTTGTACAAACTGCAACAAGGCCATTTAGTGTTATGTTAGAAGGGCGTGAAAAAAAGTATGGTTATGGAACTATTGTGGTATCAGTACAACAACAAAATGTAGATGCCAATAAATTATATGATATCATTGTTCAAGCAAGTAATGCCGCTAATATTTCAGTTCAAACCGTTGCTTCCGGTTATAATAATTCTGGCATTGACCTAGGAAGTAATTATGTGAAAACATTAAAAAAGCCAGAAGCATTAATGATTATTGGAACTGGGGTAGCTGCGTCAGAGGCGGGAGAAGTGTGGCATTTATTAGATCAAAGATTAAGTATGCCCATTACGAAAGCAGATATACTAACTTTTTCAAGAATAGATCTAAATAGGTATAATACGATGATTATGGTTTCAGGTAATTATGCCTTATTAGACAAGACAAGTATTGATAAAATAAAAGCATGGGTTCAAAATGGCAACACGCTCATTACGATTAAAAGTGGTGCCGAGTGGGCCATTAAAAATGGTCTTACCAAACATAAACTAATTACAGATTCGGTATTTAGTTCTACTAGACAATATTATGATAGGGCAGTAGAAATAGAAGGCGCTAAAGTGTTAGGTGGTTCTATCTTTAAGGTGGATCTTGATACAACACATCCAATTGGTTATGGCTATTCAAATAAATTTGTCTCCGTCTTTAAAAATAGTTTAACCTTTTTCCAAAAAAGTACAAACCCATATAATACTGTTGCACAATACTTGAATGAGCCTTTAGTGGGTGGCTATGTGCATCCAACTACTTTGAAAAAGATGCGCAATAATCCATCTATCTTAATTGGACAAGAAGGTCTAGGAAGAGTTGTTTTATTTGCTGATGAACCTAATTTCAGAGGCGCATGGTATGGCACCAATAAACTTTTCTTGAATGCGTTGTTTTATGGTCAATTAATTAATGTGCCTTCTGTGGTGGCTAATGAGGCACTAGAAGAGGCACACGAATAATTTATTTATGATCAAAATCCAAGATAACGCCATTAATACAATAACGTAATCCCGTTGGTGGAGGGCCATCTTCAAATACATGACCTAAATGTGCTTTGCACTTGCCGCATTGCACTTCGGTTCTTGTCATGCCATGGCTATTATCAGGCGTATATATGATGGATTGTTTTGAAATAGGTTCATAAAAGCTAGGCCATCCACAACCACTATCGAATTTGGTATCACTTTTAAATAAAGGGTTCCCACAGGCCTTACAATAATAAGTGCCTATTGCTTTTGAGGTCTCAAATGCGCTCGTAAAGGGGCGCTCTGTTCCTTTTTCTCTCGCAATTGCGTATACTTCGGGACTTAATATTTGTTTCCAAACACTGTCAGGTACTACCACGGGTGTTTTGCTTGTTCTGGAATAATAAGTATTTTCTTTTATAGGCATGTTGGTCGTTTTATTAGATTGCTTGATGCTAGCTTGACCGCAGGCTGTTTGGCTGATCAAAAGGCAGAAACAAAGTATTTTATACATGGGATTGATTTCACTGTAAAATACTAACAAGTATTCAGATAATTTGTTGAGTAAATTATAAGATATGGTTAAAAAAATTTACTTGAGTTTGTTATCTTTGTTTTCTATCAACACAATCTCATGTTCAACTTAATTTTATTTGGTCCTCCAGGAAGTGGTAAAGGTACACAAAGCGAAAACATTATCGCAGCCTATGGTTTGCAGCATTTGTCTACGGGTAATTTATTGCGTAGTGAGATTGCGGATCAAACGACATTAGGACTTGAAGCAAAAAGATTAATGGACCAAGGGCAACTTGTTCCGGATGAAGTTGTGATTGGTATGGTCGATAATTTTATGAATGCACATCCAGAAGCAAAAGGATTTTTATTTGATGGCTTTCCAAGAACAACGGCACAATGTATTGCGTTAGATGCTTTGTTGAAAAAAAAATCAAACGAAATAAATGTGGTTCTTGCATTGGAAGTGAGTGAAGAAGAATTAGTAAAAAGATTATTGGGCAGGGGGTTAACCTCGGGAAGAAGTGATGATACAAATGAAACAATTATTCGTGCGAGAATTCAAGAATACCATGATAAGACAACAGCAGTAGCAACTTATTACAAACAATTTAATAAAGTAGTATCTGTTAAAGGAGAAGGTACGGTGGAATCAATCTATGCAGATTTAAAATCAGAAATTGATAAAAGAATTAAATAACCTTAATGAAGATAAATAAAAAAGGATCAACTTCGTTGATCCTTTTTTATGTGTTCAATCAATGAGATTTAAATATTCAAACCACCGCAGGCGCTGATCACTTGGCCGGTTATATAACTACTCATATCGCTTGCTAGGAACAATGTGGTGTTTGCAATTTCATCTGCTTTACCAAAACGACCTAAAGGAATTTTATCTAAGAAAGCCTTACCAGCTTCGCCTTCATTTAAATAGTGGGTCATGTCTGTTTCAATAAATCCCGGAGCAATCGCATTACAACGAATGTTACGACTACCCACTTCTGCAGCAATAGACTTTGTAAAACCAATGATACCCGCCTTGCTAGCCGCATAACTACTTTGACCTGCGTTGCCACGAATACCAATAATAGAACTCATGTTGATTATACTTCCGCTGCGGGCTTTCATCATTGGACGAATCACTTGCTTGGTCATATTAAAGACGCTCTTTAAATTGGTTTCCATTACATCATCCCATTGCTCTGGGGTCATGCGTAATAACAAATTATCTTTTGAAATACCTGCATTGTTCACGCAGATATCAACGGTCCCAAATGTTGCCACAACGTCATTCACAAAGTTTTCGCAAGCAGCAAAATCACCCGCATTGGCTTGATATGCTTTTGCTTTCACACCTAGTTTTTCTATTTCAGCAACCAGTTGATTTGCTTTATCGGCACTGCTATCACTTACATAAGTGAATGCGACATGCGCACCTTGCTCTGCTAGTTTTAGAGCAATGGCAGCACCAATCCCTCTTGCTGCACCAGTTACAATGGCAACTTTTCCTGCTAATAATTTCATTACTTTCTGTTTTTAATAAACCAATAAGTATGCATTAATACAATACTAATATTTACAAATATAACAGGATTATCCTGTTTTAAAAAACCATATGCAATCCAAAGAAAACTGCCCACCATATTGGTGATTCTTAATTTTCTTACCTCTTGAATTCCAAACGAACCCACTACCACTGCAGTAGCTAGCCATCCTAATGCATCAGTCATTTAATTTTAATTTATTGTTTAAATATGTTTTAAAAAACAAGTAATGTTGAACTAAACTTCTTCATGAATGATTTTTAATTCATCTATAAACTTTCGTTCATTGGATAGTCTTGGTACTTTGTGTTGACCGCCTAATTTACCTTTTCTTTTAAGCCATTCATGAAAACATCCATTTTTTACAGCGGTGATTTGTGGCAAGCTTAATGCAATGTCTTTATGTCTTTTAGCTTCGTAGTCACTATTGATAGCTTGTAAATTTTTATCTAAAGCAACTGTAAAAGCATGCATGTCTGAAGGTGCTTTTTCAAATTCAATGAGCCACTCATGTGCACCTGCGCCTTTATCAGACATATAGATAGGTGCAGCGGTGTATTCTTTCATGACTACATTAAAACTTGAACAAGTATCACTGATCGCTTTATCACTATTGTCTGCAATAACTTCTTCACCAAATGCGTTGATATATTGTTTTAATCTTCCACTTACTTTTACACGGAAGGGATTGAGTGTCACAAATTGAACAGTGTCACCAACTAGATAGCGCCAGAGCCCGCCATTGGTGCTGATTATGATGGCATAATTTTTTCCTAATTCAACTTTGTCTAAGCCAATCGTTTTTGGATTTTCTTTTCCATATTCTTCAATCGGCATGAACTCATAAAAAATACCATGGTCCAAAAAAAGTAACATACCGTCTTCGTTCAGTCGATCTTGAGCTGCAAAAAAGCCCTCACTAGCATTGTAGATCTCTAAATAATTACAGTCACCACCAATGATTTTTTTAAATTGTTCTCTATAGGGCGTAAAAGAAACACCGCCGTGGATATATAATTCAAAATCGGGCCAAACTTCTTTGATGGTTTGCTTTCTTGTAATCTCTAAAATTCTTTTTAACAATACCAGGGTCCAGGTGGGTACGCCAGCAATGGAAGTAACGGGTTCGCCAATTGTACTTTGTGCTAGCATTTCAATCTTTGACTCCCACTCGTCCATCAGGGCAATGGATAATTCCGGTACACGAATCAAGCCGGACCAGATAGGTGCATTTTGTAACAACACTGCGCTAAGGTCACCATATTGAATGTCTTCTTTAATGGGGTGTACTTGATGACTTCCACCAATCACCAATCCCTTGCCAGTTAAAAGATCGCTATCTGGAAATGCATGGTAATAGATGGTTAAGACATCTTTAGAACCTTGAAAGTGGTTGTCTTCGATGCTTTCTTTACTTAGGGGGATATACTTGCTTTTGTCGTTGGTGGTCCCACTACTTTTAGCGAACCATTCTACTGGTGTATTCCATAAAACAGCAGCCCCACCCTGCATAATTTCGTCAATAAAGGGCTTGATATCTTCGTATTCATGTATAGGAACCGTTTCCTTAAATTTTCTAATATTAAAAAGTGAACTAAACTGATACTTTCTACCAATTTGGGTGTATTGACCATGTGTGATGAGGTCTTGTAACACTTCACGTTGTGCAGCAATTGGCTCTTTAACCCAATGTTCTATTTGCCAATAACGCAATCGAGCTAGTCTAGATAAGGCAGGGCTAAAAATTTTCATAGGCTATTTTTGACCCATTTCAATTATCCAATCTTTACGTTTTAATTCAAAATTGGTGCCAAGGTACAATCGTCTTACTTGATCATCTTCTGCTAATTCTTCGGCCGTGCCGTGTTTGAATATTTTTCCTTCAATCAATAAATAAGCACGATCACAAATAGATAAAGTTTCATTCACGTTATGGTCAGTAATTAAAATGCCGATATCTTTTAACTTTAACCTTGCTACTACTGATTGAATATCCTCCACTGCGATAGGATCCACGCCAGCAAAAGGTTCGTCTAATAAAATGAATTTGGGATCAACGGCTAATGCCCTTGCAATCTCAGTTCTTCTACGTTCACCACCACTTAGGCTATCACCATTATTATTTCTTACTTTTTGTAAATTAAATTCATCTAAAAGGGTTTCCATTTTGTGCAAACGTTCAGCCTTCGTTAGTTTGGTCATTTCTAAAATGGCCATAATATTATCTGCCACCGACAACTTTCTAAAAACACTTGCTTCTTGTGGTAAATAACCCAATCCCATTTGAGCACGTTTGTACATTGGTAAGTGGGTGATATCTTCCTCATTTAAGAAAACGCGACCTTCATCTGGCGCAATCAATCCAACGACCATGTAGAAAGTGGTGGTCTTGCCAGCCCCATTGGGTCCGAGCAAACCCACAATCTCCCCTTGCTTTACTGACACACTTACCTGATCGACTACTTTTCGGCCCTTGTATTGTTTAATCAGCTTGTCGGTATGTATGGTAAGAATCACGGTTGTTGTTTGTACAAAAATAAGGGTAAAAGAGTATTTGAACCTAGTCAAATAATATTAACTATTTTTGTACTCTATGCACGTAACAGAACATTTAGCGAAAGCAAAAGATACATTGGTCTCCTTTGAGATCTTACCACCTTTAAAAGGTAAAACCATCACTTCTATTTATGATCATTTAGATCCTTTAATGGAGTTTAAGCCATCTTGGATCAATGTGACTTACCACAGAAGTGAAACCATGTTTAAGAAAAAAGCAGACGGCACTTTTGAAAAAGTGGATGTGCGCAAGCGACCAGGTACGGTGGGTATTTGTGCTGCAATTATGAACCATTATAATATTGACGCAGTGCCGCATATTATTTGTGGAGGATTCACCAAGCGTGAAACGGAAGATGCGTTAATAGACTTACAATTTTTGGGTATCGACAATGCCCTTATTTTAAGAGGCGATGCTGCTAAGAATGAAGCTAGCTTTGAGCCAGAGCCAGGTGGCAATAAATATGCAATTGATTTATTAAAGCAAGTAGGACAATTAAATCAGGGCATTTATTTAGACGAAGATATTTTAAATGGAGGCAAAACGAATTTTTGCATGGGCGTAGCAGGCTATCCAGAAAAACATTTTGAGTCGCCTAATTTTGAAATTGATTTACAAAAGACCAAAGAAAAGGTAGAGGCAGGAGCTGATTATATTATGACACAAATGTTTTTCAACAACCAAAAGTTTTTGGATTATGTGAAAGCATGTCGTGATATGGGTATTACGGTGCCGATTATACCAGGCCTAAAACCAATTACCAACAAGAAGCAATTAACAATTTTGCCAAGAATATTCCATGTAGATATACCAACTGATTTATCCAATGCGATTAACAAATGTAAGACGGATGCGGAATGCGAGCAAGTGGGTACGGAGTGGTTAATTCAACAAAGCAAGGAATTAAAAGCTGCGGGCGTGCCGGTTTTACACTACTATACTTTAGGTAAGCCAAAAGTAATTAGAGACGTCGTGTCAGCAGTATTTTAATCGATAATATATACTATAACCTAATCCAAGTCGTTATACTTTGAATAGGTTATTTTTTTTGCTGAGATTGTAGGAAGTCGTTGAACTGATCTACCGTCAAATTTTTCGCAATGATTTTTTTATCCTTGTCTAATAAATAAAAAGTAGGTGTTTTAAACACATCATATAACTGTCTGATCGTGGTAGGTTTCCCTGCAGCAATTTCAGCATTTAAATCTTTTTCAGTTTGATATACATGTGTCCAATCCGCATCAAAATGTTGATCTGTTACAAACTGTTTCCATGAAGCTAATTCTTTAAAATTAGTATTCACACCAATGACTTGAACGCCAAGTTTTTTCCAGTTTTTTGTATAAAATGAATCTACTCTTGGAACTTCTACTTTGCAATGACCGCATGTTGGATCCCAGAAAGCAATAAAAGTATACTTAGCAGTTTGATTATATAAAGAAAAGGACTTGTTGTCCATAGTGTTTAAATTCAATGCTGGAGCAGGATTGCCAATAAGGTTAGCCATTATGCTATAGGCTCTTTCGGTAATTGCTTTTTTAGATTCGTTGTTTAATAAGATGGTGTCTCCCTTGCTAAAAAAGTTTTGAAACAGATGTAGAAATACTTTATCCTGTCCCATGAACTCAGGACTGATGTATTTATTAGTAAATTTAAAAAGCAAGAATGGATAAATTTCTTTTCCTGTTTTTGCCACAGTTAACATGTATTGAATTTCTTCAATGATAGAATCAGGCTCTCGTGAGACATAATTTTTAAAATATTCATCCAACTTTGCTTCAAAAAAAGGCGTTCTAAGTAATCTATTATCATTAAATACTATATTGTCCCAAAAATGATTTTTTACATAATAGAATGGATAAGTAGAATCTGCCTTACCATTTATGATAGGGATGGCGGGTGCTTCGGGTCTTTGTAAAACATCCAAGAAAAAACGCATCATTGAATTTGGAGCCGTCGTAATAATTTTTTTTCTTTCTTGTTTAAATAAGCTGTCTAATTTTTTAAATTCGGCAGTATACGTAGCTGAATCTTCAGACGTCTTTGCATTTGCAAAACTTTTTTCTAATTGATTTCTTTGTGCACCAAGTTGATTCATTGTTTTGGAATAAATCCTAAATAGATCGTTGTCTTTAGAGCCAATAATTTTATAATCAGCTAGTGATAGGGTATCGGCAATGATATTAAATTGTTGTTCGTCATCCATCAAAAATTCAAAAAGAATGTTGTAAGTAGGAGACACGATAAAATAGATGCCTGGTGTGAGTTTATCTTTACCCTTAAAATAGCCCACACTTTGCTCATTTAAAATAGTAGAATCTGCCAATATGCGATTTTGACCATAGTTGGTGCCTAAGTATATTTTAGTGTTTTTATATGGCTTTAGGGTGATTTCAATATGGCGACCAGACACCTGAGCCTTATTACCCAAACTTGACTTAGTTGTAATTTTTGTAGAAGACGGTTGGTTTTTGATTTGTTGCGCCATTGATGGCTCTGTAAAGACCATTAGAGCGGAAGTGACAAATAAAGCAATAATTTTTTGACACATATTAAAAGTCATTTTGAAGTATGTAAAAGTAAAAAATAAAAAACATATTTAGGTTTAATTTAAATGACTGGATTGGCATAATCTAGAAGCTGGATTGTACCTTTGTTTTCGTGAGAAAGTCAAAACCAGTTATTATTTTAGAAAAGGTCCTTATTGAGGACTATGCTGCAGAAGGTAAGTCTTTGGCAAGGGTAGATGGAAAAGTAATTTTTGTTGAGGGTGCGGTGCCAGGTGATATAGTAGATATCCAGTTACAAAAAAACAAAGCCGATTGGGCAGAAGGCTTTGCAAAAAAAATTCATAGCTATGCTGCAAATAGGGTGCAACCTTTTTGTAGTCACTTTGGAGTTTGTGGAGGTTGTCAATGGCAAATGTTGCCTTATGCACAACAGTTGATTTATAAACAACAACAAGTTGTTGATAATTTAACGAGAATTGCCAAAATCCCTTTGCCGCCTATTCCAGCTATATTAGGTGCAAAGCAAACGAAAGGTTATCGAAATAAAGTAGAATATACATTTGCGACAGAAATTTATATGTCTTTTGATGCTTTTAGAGCAATGAAGGCATCTGGACAAGAACCTGTTAAAATACCTGGTGATGGTGGGTTTCACGCGAGAGGATTTTTTGAAAAAATTGTACCAATAGACACTTGTCATTTACAGGAAGAGCCAACGAACTATATGCGGAAAGCGGTCGTACAATTTGCTTTGGAAAATAACATGCCATTTTACAACATCAAACAGCACCAGGGTTGGCTAAGAAATATGTTTGTAAGAAATACAACCAAAGGAGAATGGATGGTTAACTTGATCTTGGGTTATGAAGACAAAGAAAAAAGAATAGCTTTATTAGATTTGTTATTAAAGCAGTTCCCACAGTTAACTACATTGCTCTATACCATCAATACCAAACGCAATGATAGCATGCAGGATTTAGAGCCACAAGTGTATTATGGAAATGGTTATATTACTGAAGTACTAGAAAAATTTGAATTTAAAATAAGTCCTAAATCTTTTTTTCAAACCAATTCAAAGCAAGCTGAAGTGTTATACCAGGTGACTAGAGACTTTGCTGAATTAACCGGTAAAGAAGTGCTTTATGATTTATATTGTGGAACAGGAAGTATTGGAATTTTTTGTAGTGAGCAAGCAAAAAAAATTATTGGTGTAGAATTTGTAGCAGAAGCTATTGAAGATGCCAAAATAAATGCATCATTGAATGGACTAACAGAGACTGCATTTTTTGCTGGCGATGTGATCAAAGTTTGTGATGATGCTTTTTTTGAAACGCACGGCAAGCCAGATGTGATTATTACCGATCCACCAAGGGCTGGCATGCATGAAAAGTTAGTGCAGAAATTATTAGAGATGGAAGCGCCAACTATTGTGTATGTAAGTTGTAATCCTGCTACCCAAGCAAGGGACTTGGCTTTATTACACGCTAAGTATACGGTTACTAAGATCCAACCAGTTGATATGTTTCCACATACTTTGCATATTGAAAATGTAGTTCAATTAAAAAGAACAGATTTATTAAAAGCATAATTTATGAGAGAATTTAGGCCCACTAGATTTGAAATTTTACCAACTATCATCAAAAACTTAATCATTATTAATGCTTTGATGTTTTTGGCGCAAAATACTTTTGCGGGTCCAACTAGTGTATTTTCTGTAGAAGACTATTTTGCATTACATGCTTGGCAGAGCAGTTTGTTTAAGCCTTGGCAAATGGTGACACACATGTTCCTTCATGGAGACTTTGGACATATACTAGGTAATATGTTTGCCTTATGGATGTTTGGATCTGTTTTAGAAAATGTATGGGGACCAAAAAGATTTTTATTGTTTTATCTTTTATGCGGTGTGGGTGCTTCGGTGATTCATTTATTAATTCTTTCTTATGAGTTTGTGCCAATGGCGGCCGAATTATTAAAATTAAGTCAGTATAGTGTATCAGGCTCTCCTGCATTTAATGATGCAGTGCTGGTTTATTCTAAAGCCCATAATATTCAGTTAACAAGAATTTTGGCAGACAATAATGTAAGTTTAGCTACACCAGGTATCCGTTCAGAGATTATGGAATTATTGACTTCACATTATAATAAGACAGTCAATACTGCTACACTTGGTGCAAGTGGTGCAGTATTTGGAATCTTAATGGCCTTTGTTTACTTATTCCCCAATACTTATATCTATATTTATTTCTTATTTCCAATCAAAGCAAAATGGTTGGGATTGTTGTATTTTTCATACGAATTATTTTTTGCAGTACGCAATACCGCTGGGGATAATGTAGCAAGATGGGCGCATGTAGGCGGTGCGATTGTAGGATTTGTATTGGTATATATTTGGAATCGAAAGCAACGTAGTAGTAGATGGCAATAAAAATCAACTTTTTTAAATAGCATGCAAAAAACAGCACCATCCAAACCCTTATTAGGCGCAGATAATAACGCACTTGTGGCTATCGTGTCGGTGAACTTAATGATTGCTGTTGCTTATGGAATGACAAGAATGGTTTACTTTTTGGAAGGCTTCCCTTTGTCTCAATTTTATGATGAGGTTGTACATCATTTTATGCTTTCGCCATATTATCAAGAGACATTAGAGAAACCATGGACCTTTTTTATTTACAATTGGTCGCATGATCAGTTCTGGAGTCTATGTGGCAATATGATATGGTTAACTGTATTTGGAAGTGTTTTACAAAATCAACAAGCCAACAAGCACTTATTTCCTATTTATTTTTACAGTGGACTAATAGGCGCTATTGCTTTTATTATGTTGGGTGCAGGTATTTCATTTATGGGTGCAGAATTGAGTATCATGGCATTGGCTTCAGCTGCACTAAGTGTTAACCCACGCTATAAGTTAAGTTTAAGCGGTACAAGTATGCCTGCTGTTTGGATTATTTTTGTAATCTACTTTGTGGTACAAGTTGCAACACACTTAAAAGGCACACCAGTTTTCTTTTTTACCTTAAGTGTAGGAGGGCTGGTTGGTGTGGTGTATATGTATTTATTGAAAAAGAAAATTGACCTCGGTTGCTGGATGCATCAAATAGTTAAAAGATTCAATGCTTATATGGCGCCAAAAGAAGGATAATAAATCTAAAAACCATTATGGCAAAAAAATCACGCATAAGAATTTTTGGAAAAGGGCTATTTTTATCATTGCACTTATTTTTAAGCGTCTTGTTATTATACCCGCAATTTTTTATGCCACTTGGATGGATATGGATTAATGGCTTTTTAAGTTTACTTGCACCTTATATCATTATTTTACAATTATTTTTTTTATTGGTATGGCTTGTTGCTAAACCTTTATTTTCATTGATTTCTGTGGCAACATTAGCTATAGCTTATCCTACTATTTTGGTTTTATTTGCTTGGCATCCAGGCACACCTTTCCCCCAAAAAAAGAAAGATAATAGTTTGCGTATCACTAGTTTTAATGTAAAAGAATTTAATGGGAATACGCCACAACCGCTCGGACATAAATTAAGAACAGAGGATATTGCAGCCTCTATTCAAAAATGGGATCCAGATATTATTTGTATGCAAGAGTACAATACCAAAGAACTAAAGAACGATATAGCGAACCACGCAACTTATTTCGACAAGAATTTTCCCTATTCTTTTTTTTCTAAAGACCATCAAATCAATGAAGCAAATTATTTTGCGGGCTGTATTGTTTATTCCAAGTACAAAATAATACATGCAGAAAGAATACCCTACACGAACCAAGAAAGTTTGATTTATGTAGATCTATTAAAGGGAGACGATACCATAAGAGTGTATACAACCCATTTGGCTTCTTTTAAATTTAAACAAAACGATTTTGAAGCAATAGATGGCGCAACGGATGCCAATACCGCAGCATTGAAAGCCAAGTATGGGGTAATGCGTAAAATGAAAAAGGCCTTTATGATGCGTGCTGTACAGGCAGAAGTCATCCAAGAACAACTTGCTAAAAGTCCCTATCCTACTATCCTTACGGGAGATTTTAATGATGTGCCTAGCTCATACACGTATAAACAGATCAAGGGTGACATGCAAGATGCATTTTTGGTGAAAGGATTTGGCATTGGTGCCACCTATATGAATTTATCGCCCACTTTAAGAATAGACTATATATTGGCAGATAAAAAATGGCAGGTAAAGGGCTGGGAGTCTGTGGATGAGAATTTGAGCGACCATCATATGATCATGGCTGACCTTCAATTGATAAAGAATTAGCGATTCATTTAGGCAAAATAAAATTATCTTTGTGGCCTACTATGCCACTAAAAATATACAACTCACTTACACGTCAAAAAGAAGTTTTTGAACCCATTAACGCACCCTATGTGGGCATGTATGTTTGTGGTCCAACAGTAAGTGGAGAAAGTCATTTAGGACACGCAAGACCCTTTATCACTTTTGATGTAGTGTACCGTTATTTTTTATACAAGGGGTATAAAGTGCGTTATGTACGAAATATTACTGACGCAGGGCATTTTGAAGAAGAAGGGAAGGTGGCAGAGGATAAGATTGCTACCAAAGCAATTTTAGAAAAATTAGAACCGATGGAGTTGGTACAGAAATATACCAACCTGTATCACTGGGCAATGTCTCAGTTTAATAATTTACCACCAAGCATAGAACCCACTGCAACAGGTCATATAGTAGAGCAAATTGAAATGATCAAAAAAATCATGGCAGATGGGTATGCTTATGAGTCTAATGGATCCATATATTTTGATGTGGTCAAATACAATGAAGATTATTCCAAAAAGAATCAACCCTATGGTATTTTAAGTGGCCGCAATATTGAAGAGCAATTAGATACTACAAGAGATTTAGAGAATCAAGAAGAGAAAAAAAATAAAGTAGATTTTGCATTGTGGAAAAAAGCGCCAATTGAGCATATCATGCGTTGGCAAAGCCCATGGGGAGAAGGTTTCCCGGGTTGGCATATTGAATGTTCTGCCATGGCAACAAAGTATTTAGGGAAACAATTTGACCTACATGGCGGCGGTATGGATCTTCAATTTCCACATCATGAGTGTGAGATAGCACAAAGCACAGTGTGTAATCACCAGATGCCTGCACGTTATTGGATGCATAACAATATGATTACCATCAATGGCAGAAAGATGGGTAAGAGTTATAATAATGTTATTAAGCTAAGTGAATTATTTGAGGGCAATCACCCTGAATTAACACAGGCTTATGCGCCTATGACCGTAAGGTTTTTTATTTTACAAAGTCAGTATCGAGGCACTTTGGATTTTAGCAATGAAGCATTGCAAGCATCTGAAAAAGCATTGAGACGATTTATGGAGGGTTATGAGTGGTTACAAGCACAAAGTTTTGGTAAGGAGACTGTCTCTAAAGACGATGTCTTGGCTACACAATTAACTACTTTGGTAAATGAGTTAGAAGTATTTATGGATGACGATATCAATACAGCCAAAGTAGTTGCTAATTTATTTGACATCCTGCCAAGCATTAACTCATTAAAAGATAAGCATATTGCACCAGATGCAGTAGCAGGTTCAGTATGGTCATTGGTACAAAGCCAATTAAAGGTTTTTGTAGAATCCATTTTAGGATTAAAAGTAGACAAGGGTGCAAATCGCCAACAATTGAATGGCGTAGTAGAATTGTTAATAGAAATTAGAAAAGAAGCAAAAGCTAATAAAGACTTTGCAACCAGTGATAAAATTAGGAATCAATTAGGGGCAATGGGCATTCAATTGAAGGATGAGAAAGACGGATCTATGAGCTATAGCTTTTAATTACAAAACTTTATTTTAGAATTAGGTTAAATGTGCTCATTAATGATCACAGTCGTCTGCGTGTGCATGGTTATGCATTCTGCAACTGTTATGGTTGTTGATATGCGAAATGATGATAAAAAAGGCAGCAGGGAATAATAAATACAACTCCGCTTCTCTAAACACCATTCGGCAAAACATCAGACCAATTCCCAAACTAAACAAAATGATGGGCCTAAAGCTATGGTGGTGTTTTTTATAGCCATGATAAAGTGAATAGGCGCCTATTCCAAAAGAAAGTAGGATCATGCCAAATTCAAATTTAGGATTATGAAGAATGTTAATTCCTAATAACGGAAGGGTACTAAAAAACAGGGGCAACAAGGCACAGTGAATTGCACAAGCCAAAGAAGTCCCAATCCCAATTGCGTCCCAATTCCAATTTTTAAACATAGTACAAAGCTAAGCCAATACCCTGAAAATAATTGTAACTTTGTGTGGCAATTAAAGCAAAATCAGATGTCAAAGAAATTCTTCACCTATCTTGTATTTTTCGCGGTCCTTATTGCGGGATTTTATTATTTCTTATTTAGGGGTACCGATAATTGGAAAGTAAAGATGCCAGTTTTAAGTTATGTACAGCCTTTTGCATTTACCAATCAGGACGGCAAAATTGTAACAGAAAAAGCGCTTCAAAATAAAATCACTGTAGTTGAATATTTTTTTACTACATGCAAGGGTATTTGTCCCAAGTTGAATAAAAACATGAAGGAAATTTATTTGGTGTACAAGGATCATCCTGATTTTCAAATTCTTTCACATACCTGTAATCCAGAAACTGATTCTGTACCCGTTTTGAAACATTATGCCGATTCCCTAGAAGTGAATACAGATAAGTGGATTTTCTTAACTGGTAGAAAAGACAGTTTATATCAAATGGCAAGAGGTTCTTATTTATTAGACGATCCCAAAAACAATGTAGTTAAAATAGAAGATCAATTTATCCATACACAATTTTTTGCTTTGGTAGATAGAAAGGGAAAAGTACGTGGTAAAATTTATGATGGATTAAAAGCATTGGAAGTGGAACAATTAAAAGTAGATATCGGTAGACTGATTAAAGAATAGTTTTATACAAATGCTTGTATCAATACAGGCTAAAAAATACTAAATGATTTTTGTAACAGGTGCAAGCGGTTTGGTGGGGTCACATTTAATCCAATCTTTATTAACAAAAGGAAAAAAGGTTCGTGCCCTGTATCGTCAAGCTGTGCCTGTGTTTGCTGGATCAGCACAATGTGAGTGGATTCAAGGAGATATACTTGATCCAATTGGTTTAACAGAAGCTTTAGCTGGGGTTGATTACGTTTATCACTGTGCTGCGATTGTTTCATTTGCACCAGGTGCTGCAGCTAAAATGTTACAATCTAATGTAGACGGAACTGCGAATGTGGTGAATGCCTGTTTAGAACAAAAAGTAAAAAAATTGGTCTTTGTGAGTTCTGTTGCCGCGCTAGGAAGAATTAGAGAAACAGAAGCGATAGACGAGTCGATGCATTGGACGCCAGAAACAAGTAATAGTGTTTATGGCCAATCAAAATATTTAGCAGAACTAGAAGTTTGGAGAGCAATGGAAGAAGGACTGCCAATGGCCATTGTCAATCCAGTCATTATTTTAGGGGCGGGTGATTGGAATAATGGTTCTTCTGGTATTTTTAAATCAGCCTATAATGAATTTCCCTGGTATACGAATGGCATGAGTGGTTTTGTAGATGTACTAGATGTGGTGGACGCCATGCAGTTGATAATGGAAAGTAATATCATAGGACAGCGTTATATTTTGAGTGCGGAGAATTTACCATATAGAACCTTGTTCAACACTATTGCCAAAGCATTTAATAAGCGACCACCTTATAAAAAAGTGACTCCATTGTTAGCAGCAATTGTGTGGAGGCTAGAAGCGTTGAAAGGCATAATTACAGGTAAAGCACCTTTATTAACTAAAGAAACGGCAGCTACGGCTCAGGCTATCGTCAGATTTAGCAATCAAAAGTTTTTAAACGCTTTTCCAACTTTTCGATATAGAAATATAGAGGATACCGTTGAAAGGGTTGTAAGTGAATTAAAGCAAATTCATCAACTTCCTTAATCTTCCATCATTTTTTTCCAAAGTGCAGGAATTCTTTTGATCCATACATATTCTCTTCGCTTTACGCTAGCATCTTCTGCAGGAAAGCCCATGTAAACCTTATTGCCCTCAAGTGTATTGGTTACGCCAGCTTGACCAAGTACTACTGCATTTTCACCAATCGTTAAGGTTTTACTTACGCCCACTTGACCCCATAGTGTCACACCTGCCTTAATTTTAACGCCACCAGCTATCCCTACTTGTGCTGCAATCAAACAATTGGCTTCTAATTGGGTGTCATGACCTATATGCACCATATTATCTAGCTTAGAACCCATTCCAATAATTGTATCACCACTCACGCCACGGTCGATCGTGCAGCTAGCGCCTATTTCGGCTTTATCTTCTATAATGACACGACCGCAACTCGGCATTTTAACATACCAGGAAGGTCGATTTTTTTTGGTGTTGTAATAAAATGCGTCAGATCCAATTACTGTATTGGCTTGAATAATTACATGGTCTCCAATAATAGTGTCAGCTAAAATCGTTACACCTGGATGAATGACACAGTGATCTCCAATTTGTACATTGGCACCAATAAATACATTGGGCATCACTACAGTATTTGTACCAATTTTTAAGTCAGAACTAATTGATTCTGTGCTTATTTTAAATGGTTTAAAATGGTTGACAATTTTTGCATACGCATCAAAGGGGGCATCACAATACAATAATGTTTTTCCTGAAGGAACTTCCACATCTTTACTATTAATTAAGATACAAGTAGCGGCACTATTTAAACAAGTAGCATAATATTTTGGATGATCAACAAAGACAATATCACCATTTTCTACTTGATGAATTTCATTGATTCCTGTGATTAAACCTTGTTCATTACCAATAATTTCTGCGTTTGTAAAACTAGATAACCATTGTACAGAAACGGGTGCGGGAAGCTTCATATGCGTGTTTTTGAGCTAAATCAAAGGTAATGCGCCTTTTTTATAAAAAATATTTTTAGCTAAAATACTTCCTCTTAGAACGTGAAAATTTGGCTAAAAAAACAAAAACAAAATCTAACTTCATTACTAAGTATATAAAAACACGATTCAATGAAATCCTTTGTTTATAAGTATTTCAGCGAAGTAGATTTTTTTATAAAACGAAATAAAAACAAAATTAACTGCTTCATTTATTTATTTTTAACACTAAAAAACAGCGCACCCAGTAGTCCATTTGTGGATAACCATGAAAAATTTGTTTACAATTTTTTTTGAATTCGAATAAAGTATATTTAATATTGTGATGGGAATTCAATTCCCGTACTTACTAACCCATCTATATACGAGGTCCCACAACAGTGGGACTTTGTTTTT